>Ga0222717_10002505_pt1 | contig 14169 bp, 14 predicted proteins | sample C33_18DmetaG_FD_165053 | JGI IMG/M metagenome (GOLD analysis project Ga0222717, IMG submission 165053) | Estuarine water microbial communities from San Francisco Bay, California, United States - C33_18D | ecosystem: Environmental > Aquatic > Marine > Unclassified | place: USA: California...
ATGTCACCCTATGTCCGACAGGCTGCTAGGTTCTTATTTTCCGTGGTTGAAGCAATGTCTGAGCATGATCATTTGTGCAGTGTGGTGCTGGATCTGCCTTGGCTAGATAGCCGCTTGGTGATTACTTTGTTTTTAGTGGCCTAGGCTGCATCATTGGAAAGGGGGGGAGTAGGTCTGGCATTGCAGATGCTCAAAGGAGCCGCGGCCCTCCGGAATAGGATTGGCTTCTTCTTCGGCTTCAGGACACTCTGACTGGAAAGGTCAGCGAAAGGACGTTATAGCCACGGTCATGACATTGGAACCCTGGGAGATTTCTTTGCTTGCGCTGCTTGGCTTCGTCTCAGGGATCCTCAATGTGATTGCTGGGGGTGGCTCACTCATCACGCTGCCGTCCATGATTTTCATGGGTATCCCGGAATCTGTTGCCAATGGGTCGAATCGATTGGCAATTCTTGCGCAGAATGTCAGTGCTGTTTCGGCTTTTCGGAAACAGGGTTTTTCTGACTTCAAACTGAGTTTGACGTTAGCGTTGGCCTCGGTTCCGGGAGCTTATGTGGGCGCAAGAATGGGGGTGCTCATTCGCGGCGAACTCTTCAATCAGATTCTGGCAGGCGTGATGTTGTGTGTGATCGTGCTTATGGCTCGCAAACCGAAGAAGCCAGTGATTGCGAATACGAACTCAGAGGTGGCCCTCTCACGAGGGCGGTTCGTCTGGGGGCACATCGCTATGGTGGGTGTGGGCTTGTACGGCGGGTTCATTCAGGCGGGGGTGGGTTTTCTGCTCATGGCGGTGCTTCACAAAGTGCTGCGGCTCGATCTGGTCCGGGTGAACATGCATAAAGTGTTCATTGTGGGCGTCTTCACGGCGGTGGCTTTTGTTGTCTTCCTTTCTCATGGTAAGGTTTGGTGGCTCCTTGGAATTTCCGTAGCAGTGGGGAATTCATTAGGTGGCTGGGTGGGATCGCACCTCACGGTGAGTAAGGGAGAGACCTTTATCCGGCGCGTGCTTTTGATCGCGCTGTTTGTTATGGCGATGAAACTGATTCTGGGGTGAGTCGCGAATGGGTAATGGTGAATTTGATGCTTGGCGGAGGGATTCACGCGAGGGAGATAGGCCTGTTTTAGATAGAGTTACAGGGTTTCATAAATTAGCAGAGGGAAGTGATTGAGAAGGCGAATGGTTGAATTGGCTATTCTATCTGCTTTGGTCGATTTTATTAGTTTTTGGATTTTGTCTAACAACGTAATGATAATCTGTTTGGTTTCGTGAGGAAACGCCTTCTAGATTGATCTTGGAACTCGTATTGGGTAGGAAGTGATTCTATGATTTCCCAGTCCTATGCCCACGATGGTTTCGTCAGGTTGCCAGGCTTTCTTGATGGGTCCGCGGTCAGCGAGGTCTCGGTGCAGTTGGATCGGGTGGTTCGTGACGTCGTTCCTGCGATGCCCTCGGAGCATGTCTTCTATGAAAACAAGGATGACCCGTCCACGTTGAAGCAGTTGCAGTATTTGAACCAGCATGATGAGTGGTTTGGCGAGCTGTTTCAAAAAGGGTCCTTTCGCCGCCTCGCTGAGGAACTCTTGCGGGGACCGGTCGTGCCGAAGAACTTTCAGTATTTCAACAAGCCGCCTGGCGTGGGGATGCCGACACCTCCGCATCAGGATGGTTATTATTTTAAGCTGGCTCCTTGTGAGGCGGTGACAATGTGGCTTGCGTTGGACCATGTGGATAGGGTGAACGGTTGTGTGCGGTATGTGCGAGGCTCTCACGATTTAGGAATGCGTGAACATGGGCGCACGCGAACCTTGGGTTTTAGCCAAGGGATCGTGGATTTCCCGCAAAAGAATGATCGGCTTGCCGAGGTGCCATGTCCGGCTGAGCCAGGGGACCTGCTTGCCCATGATGCGCTGACCATTCATTGGGCGGATGGCAATCGCTCGCAGACGAGGTCTCGTCGTGCACTTGGATTGATCTACTACAGTGAGAGGGCCCAAGAAGACTCGGCTGCCCATGCTGCATACCAGCAGCGACTTGCGGAAGATCTCCGTCGTGAGGGAAAGATTTAGACCGATGAGCGATTTCTGGCTGGCTTTTTCAGGGAATCGTTTGCTAGTTCCATAGGGATGCGACTATCCCTGATTACAAGTTTTTATCTGCTGGCAGCATTGGCCTTCGCAAATGCTGAACGGGCTGTTGAAGGTGAACTCAAGTCTTTCCTGACCTCGCCTAGTCTTGAAATGCAGCAAGTGTTTCAAGGCGAGCGCTTTCCTAACATCGTCGTCACGATGAAAGGGACGGTATTGGTGACCTGGGGAAATACTCAAGTCCGTGTGCGTCGCAGCGAGGATGGCGGAAAGACTTGGGGAGATGAAATGGTCATCGCTAAACCGGGATTTCAGGGTGGGGGAACAACGGTTGACGAGAAGACGGGGGATATTCTCGTCTTTGTTGAGGAGCAACATCCGCCCGCTCCCCTGGCAGTGTACCGGAGTCAGGATGACGGCAAGACGTGGGCTGCGGAGAAGCCAGTCGTCCATGTAGATAGTAAAGGGAATGTGCCATCCATGCACATGAATGAGCATGGCCTTACTCTACGGCATGGTGAGCATGCTGGACGATTGATCCGACCTTCCCGCTTTTATGGGAAGCGCAATCACAAGGATGAATGGCCCAATCATTACACCAATGCGATTTACAGTGATGATCGAGGGAAGACCTGGCACACGAGCGATCCGTTTCCAGAGAATGGTACGGGGGAGGCTGCGATTGCCGAGTTGTCTGACGGTCGGCTCTACTACAATTCGCGGGTGCACTGGCAAGAACGCCCAAAGAACACGAGACGCCGTCACGCTTTTAGTGAGGACGGCGGCAAGACGTGGAAGGACTGGCAGGTTGTCGAGGTGCTCCCTGATGGGCACCAACACCGTTCCTACGGTTGCATGGGTGGGTTGGTGCGTTTGCCAGTAAAGGGGCAGGATGTGCTAATCTTTAGTAACGTTGACACGAAGAACGCTAAGCGCGAGCGCGGGACGGTCTGGGCGAGTTTCGATGGCGGGAGGACCTGGCCGTTAAAACGTCTCGTTTTTGAAGGTGCCCACGGTTACTCTTCCTTGAATGCTGGCCGGCCTGGGACGCCCAGCGAAGGGTGGATTTACCTCAACTTTGAAGGGGGGCCCAAGGGAGGTTCAACGGTGGCGCGTTTTAATTTGGCTTGGCTTCTTGGGGGCGAATCCACGGGTGATGGCAATGTGCCTAGCGCTCTTGCTAAATGAGCGACGACTTCGATTGGGAAGCGCGCTACCGTGAAGACACGGCAGGTTGGGATTTCGGGGAAGTTGTTCCCGCCCTTGAAGATTGGTTAGTTGATCAACCGCCAGTGACTGGCAAGGTGGTAGTGCCTGGATGTGGGCGGGGGCATGAGGCCGCTGCTGTTGCCAATAAATGGCCTGAAGCGGTCGTGGTTGGTGTCGATCTGTCAGAGACAGCTGTTCGCGAAGCGCAAGAGGGTTATGTTTTTCCTAACCTGCGGTATGATACAGGCGACTTCTTTGCCGCGAGTGGCAAAGATGATTTGGTGGCGATCATTGAGCACACCTGCTTCTGTGCCATACCTCCGGAACTCCGCCCGGTCTACCGCGATACAGCGGCAAGGCGATTACGGGCCGGAGGCCTTTTGATTGCTGTGTTTTATCTGCATCCTGAAGAGACGGAGGGCGATCCGGACGATGGTCCTCCGTGGGGGTGCTCGGTGCCTGAACTGAATGGCTTGTTTGATGAGCTGTTTGAAACGTTGGTCTCGCAAGTTCCTGCAAGAGCGTTTGAGGGACGAAAGAATCGCGAACTCTTCCGAGTCTTGAGAAGGCGATAGCTTCGAGAGACACCTTCATAAGCAGAAATGGCCCCGAACTCCATTGGAATTCGAGGCCTTTGTTAGCGTGAAATGTCTATTCTTGGGACTTCTTGCCCTTCTTTCCTCTCCTGGGCTTCTTGCCGTTGCCTTCCTTACCTCTGCCCTGGCGCTTGTTCATCGCCGCTGCGGCTTTGGTTAGTTCTTGGTCCGAGAGTTTGTCGTTGTTGTCCGCATCAAAACGCGCCTTGATGCGCTTAGCGAGTTTCTCGTCGGAGGCGACGCGTTTCTTGAGTGCAGCGAGGCGTTCTCCTTTGGAGATCTTGCCATCGCCGTCGGTGTCGATGGAGGCGCGACGCTTCTTGGCTCCGGCCTGAGCTTTCGCTTTCTCATCTGCTGAAAGCTTGCCGTCGTTATTGGAATCAAGTTTCTTGAGCATTTCTTTTCTAGCCTTGCCGCGCTCGCCTCTGGGGCCCTTGCGTTTCTCGTCTTGGGCGATGATGCCGCTGGTGAGGATACTGCTGAGGGTGATGATGGTAATGATGTGTCGTTTCATGTAGTGTGGTTGATTGAGTTCATTGGGGGTCTTTCTTTGACCTATGAGAAGAAACCACGCCTAGATGACGCGAAAATGGCCCTTTGATGACAATGGTGTCATTCATCGAACCGCTAAGCTTGCCGCTCTTGATGGATGGGTGTAGAGATAGCCCATGCGTTTCTGGAACGATTTTCTTCCCTTGATTGCTGCCGGTTTACTCGGGATCAGCGCGGGAACCTCGTCTGCTCAGATTGATACGACGCTGTTTGGAGAGGATCTTGGCCCTGCGATTCCCGATAGTCTCGAAACGGGTGAGGACTGGATGGTGATCGAGGACGCTCCCGAGTCTTTAACGGGCTCATCTCCCTTACCTCAGCCGCCGCCTTCTCCCACGCCGGGCGAGTCGATCCCCGGTAGTCCATCGGTTGAGGAAAGTTCTGTTCCAGAGGCCAAGCCGGAACAGCCAAAGGCAAAGCGGTCCTGGCTGCCGTGGAAGACGAAGCGCATGCGCAGGGAAGAGGCTGAGTCGCGGCTTGAAGCAGAGCGAGCGAAGTATGGTCCTCGGATGTCTGGTGTGAAGGCTCGGAGTTCTCAAGGTGGTGGGGGTTTTGACAGTGGCCTGATGGAGAGTGAATTACGTCGTTGGAAGCGTGATCCACGGAAGGCCATGACCCAGGCTCGAGCTGAGCGAAAGATGCTCTTGCTCTGGATCACCGACTCCGTTCGCAGTGGAAGTTCCAAGCCGATGGCCACGGAGGTCTTTCGGCATGGCAAGTTTCTTCGATTGATGAAGGACTATATGGTCCTGACAAAGCTCGATTTCGCGGATCCCGACATTGCGTCACACAAGTATACCAAGTATCTGAAAGATAAGCTGAAGGTCATGGGCTATCCAGTTCTCGTTCTCTTTTCGCCGGATTCAGAGGAGCTCTGGCGGCACGTAGGCTATCGATCAGGACGATTCCCAGAGATCATTGACCAGTTGGGCTACCAGGCGGAGGTCTTTGTGCGGAAAGAGAATCATCGCCATGAGAAGTTGGCCAACTCTGGTTACCGGCAATGGATCAACTATAAAAAAGAGCCCATCTTTGCCAAGGCAATGGCGGTGTCCCGGAAAGAGAAGACGGTTGTGTTATTGGATGAAGCGGGGAAGAGATACTCGTATCCGGTGGTCAAGCTTTCCAAGGAGGATCGCGATTGGCTAGCGGAGAATTTTCTTCGCTAGCATTTCGTTCATGGCATCAACCGACTTCGACAAGGCACCGAACCGGCGTGGAACCGGCTCATTAAAGTGGGATATCTTCGATCAGGGGGGGACCCTTCCTTTCTGGGTCGCCGACATGGATTTCGAGTCGCCGCCAGAGGTGATTGAGGCGCTACAGGCGCGGGTGGCGCACGGTGTCTTTGGGTATGCCTATGCGACCCAAGGGGAGAAAGATGCCGTTCTGGAGTATCTCTATCGAGTCCACGGCATCCAGGCACCTGGGGCTTGGATGGTCTGGTTGGCGGGGATGGTGCCCGCGCTTAGTGTCGCGGCTGCGGTGGCGCGGGAGCGCGGGGCGTTGTCGTCGCTCTGCACGACGCCAGTTTATCCGCCTTTCCTTAAATCTCCTGGTGATGCTGGTTTAGAGTCGTTGTCGGTGTCTCTTTGCCAGGATGTGAATGGGCGTTGGACGTTTGACCGTGATGCTTTGGAGAACACTGTGCGTCCAGATACAGGTCTGTTTATCTTGTGCAACCCGCACAATCCGGTGGGTACGGTCTTCACGCGGGATGAGCTTGAATGGTTAGGCAATTTCTGTGAGCGGCATGACCTATTGCTCTGCTCTGATGAAATTCATTGCGATCTTATCCTTGATGAAGAGAAGACGCCGCATGTGTCTGCGCTCCATCTTTCGGAGTCGCTTCAGGAGCGAACGATTGTGTTGATGGCAGCGAGTAAGACATACAATATTGCTGGGATTGGTTGCGCCTATGCCCTGATTCCTGATGGAAAGCTGCGCACTGCTTATCGCAAGGCATCGGGCGGCTGGGTGCCACCGGTGAGTGTCTTTGGCTATCCGGCGACCGAAGCGGCCTACAGACACGGCGAGCCTTGGAGGCAAGATCTTATCGAGTATTTGCGGGGGAATCACCGGTTACTGGGTGAGTATTTGCAAGAGCATCATTCTGAGATCAACTTGACTCCTGCTCAGGCGACTTATTTGGCTTGGCTGGATATGCGTCCGCTAGACATCGAGAAGCCTCGGCTGTTCTTTCAAGAACATGGGTTGACCTTTTCGGATGGGGTTGACTTTGGTGCGCCCGGTTATCTCCGATGGAATCTGGGCTGCACACGCGCGGTCTTGACGGAAGGATTTGAGCGATTCACGTCAGCAATCCGCTCGATTTCATGATGCGGTTTGCTGGAGTTTGTGATTAGGAATGTGGACCATGCCTGCACCCTCTCTTGATTGGAGCCAACACCTCGCCAAACACAGTCAGGGACTTAAGCGGAGTGCTGTCCGCGAGATTCTCAAGGTGGCGGTCCGTCCTGAGGTGATTTCGTTTGCTGGTGGGTTGCCAGCTCCGGAGTGCTTTCCGAGTGAACTCATCGCTTCCGCGTCGGCGCGCTTGCTGGGTAAGGATGAGTGTCGCAGCTGTCTACAGTATGGTGAGTCCGAAGGATTGGCTGAGTTACGAGAGCATCTCGGGAATTCAGTTTCACGTCCGGTCGAAGATGTACTCATTACTTCAGGTGCACAGCAAGGCTTGGATTTACTAGGACGTGTCTTGTTAGATTCGGGTGATGTTATTGCTGTGGAGAATCCTACCTATCTTGGTGCACTGGGAGCTTGGCGTCCGCAAGGAGTGCGCTTTGCGCCTGTAGTGATCGACGGCGATGGTCTCGTCGTGGACGCGTTAGAGAAGATTCTAGAAACGGAACGCCCAAAGTTTCTCTATACGATGCCCAACTTTCACAATCCGGCCGGGGCCGTGCTGTCGTTGGAACGTCGCGAAAGGCTGATCAGTCTAGCGGAGAAACACGCCTTGCTGATCCTCGAGGATGATCCCTATGGCGACTTACGCTACGATGGCGAGCCCTTGCCGAGTCTTCTGAGCCTAGCTACGGATCGAGGCCTGGCGGATAGGGTCGTGCATTTGCGCTCCTTCTCGAAGGTGGTTGCTCCAGGGTTCAGGGTGGGCTGGCTCACAGCTCCGCCCGCGTTGCACGATGCGCTAGTGAAGATGAAGCAGGCGGCTGATTTCCACCCGAATATGCTTGGTCAGCGAATCATGCTAGAGGTGGTCCGCGACGACTCCTTTCCAGCTCATCTAACCCATTTGCGAAAAATCTATGGGGCGCGTCGAGACGCGATGGACGACGCTGTGGGGAGGCATTTCCCCGGAGGTACTACCTGGACGACACCGCAAGGCGGTATGTTTCTCATGGCGCAATTGCCCGATGGAATCGATGCGGCTGCAAGTTTGCCTGCTGCTCTCGAAGCCAACGTGGCGTATGTGACGATCGATAACTTCACCGTGGACGGCACGGGACAAGATGCGGTGCGCTTGAATTTCAGCAATGCCTCGCTGGAGCGCATCGAAGAGGGCATTGCTCGCCTTGGAGAGTTGTTTCGCTCGCTGGCGTAGCTAGAGTGCCGCTTCGAATAAATGGACTTTCCTTAGTTTGATGGTCCTGATTTAACCTTTGGCAGATGACAACACTTCAGAATTACATCCACGGAGAATGGCGGGACAGCGTTTGTTCCGATCGATTGGCTGTCGAGAATCCGGCGACGTTGGAGGTGTTGGCGCAAGTTCCCATGGGAGCGGCCACCGCGACTGATGTGGACGTGGCGGTGGCAGCATCGGTGGAGGCGCAGCAGGAATGGCGAGATACACCAGTGATCGAGCGCGTGCAGCCTCTCTATAAGCTGAAGCAACTTCTTGAGGAGCATCGCGAAGATATTGCCAAGACGATCACACAAGAATGTGGGAAGACCTTGGGCGAAGCTCGTGGTGAGATGCAGCGTGCGATTGAAAATGTTGAAATGGCTTGCGGCACTCCTGCGCTGATGCAGAGCGAGTTTAGCGAGAACATTGCGCGTGGGATCGATGAGTTCATGATCCGTCAGCCGATTGGTGTGGGGTGCTGTATTGCGCCTTTTAATTTTCCAGGCATGATCACGTTCTGGTTTCTGCCCTACGCGATTGCCTGTGGGAATGGGTTCATCGTGAAGCCGTCGGAGAAAGTGCCATTGACCATGATGAAGGTCTTTGCGTTGCTTGACCAGATTGGATTGCCGAAGGGGCTCGTGAACATGGTTCACGGAGGCAAGGAGTCTGTCGATGCCTTGTTAGCGCATCCTGATATCAAGAGCGTGAGCTTTGTGGGGAGTTCTCAAGTCGCCCGTTACATCTACGCTAAGGCTTCGGAGCACGGAAAGCGAGTTCAGGCCCAGGGAGGAGCGAAGAACCCCATCATCATCCTGCCAGACGCTGATTTGGAAATGGCGGCAAAGATCGTTGGTGACAGTGTTTATGGCTGTGCGGGACAACGCTGCTTGGCAGCTTCTAATATCGTTACGGTGGGTGATGAGAAGGGGGAAGTGCGCGATGCAATTGTCTCCTGCGCTGAAGCCAAAGTGACGGGCTATGGCTTGGACGAGGGTGCGGACATGGGGCCGGTGATTTCAGCGGAGAGTAAGAGTCGCGTGGAGGGGCTCATCGACCAAGGCGTGAAAGAAGGTGCCAAGCCGGTCATCGACGGCCGTGGCGTGTCGGTTTCTGGCTACGAGAAAGGGCATTTTATCGCGCCGACGGTCCTGGAAGACGTTCCGATCGATGGTGAACTGGTGAAGACCGAGATCTTTGGGCCTGTGATGAGCCTGATTCATATGAAAACGATCGACGAAGCGATCGATTTCATTAATCGCGGTAACTATGGCAACATGGCTTGTCTTTTCACGAGCAGTGGCGCGCATGCTAGGGCGTTTCGCTACCGTGCCGACGCGGGGAATATTGGTATCAATATCGGGGTGGCCGCACCTATGGCTCAGTTTCCGTTCAGCGGTTGGAAGGAAAGCTTCTTTGGAGACCTGCATGGGCAGGGGAGGCATGCGATTGAGTTCTTCACTCAGACTAAGGTTGTGGTGGAGCGTTGGCCGAAAGAGTGGAGTCGCAAGTTCTAAACAGTTCGTTGTCCATGATTCAAATAGCGAATGCGCCATGTTCTTGGGGGGTATTGGAATTCGACCTCCAAGGAGAAGCGGCAGGTTGTGCGCAGGTTCTGGATGAGATCCGTGCAACAGGCTATGCTGGCACGGAGCTGGGAGACTGGGGATTCATGCCGACTGAACCAGCGAAGCTTGCTGCGGAGCTAGGCAAGAGAGAACTCGCTTTGTTAGGTGCGTTTGTACCCGTGCGTTGGGCGGAGCCTAGCATGCATGCGGAAGCGCTTGAGATTGCTGTGAAGACGGCTTCTCTGATGCGGGACGCTGGGTTTGCTGATGCGTTTATTGTCCTTGCTGATGACAATGGGACGGACCGTGTGCGGTCAGCCGAAGCAGGACGGGTGCTGTCCGAGCAAGGTTGGACAAGTGCGGAGTGGAAAGCTGCTGGGAAGGCAATCAATCACTTTGCTGGGCAGATTCGAGAAGAAACGGGTTTGCGATCCGCGTTTCACCATCATGCGGGAGGTTATGTCGAAACGCCTCGTGAGGTTCAGTGCCTATTAGACGAGACGGATCCTGATCTCGTTGGACTTGTGCTCGATACTGGCCACTACGCGTTTGGCGGTGGCGATGCCTTAGATGTTCTGAAAAAGGTGCCGGATCGGATCTGGCATGTTCACTTTAAAGACTTTCATGCAGGCATCGCCGAGCGTGGTCGTGTAGAGAGCTGGGACTACCTACGATCAGTCCAAGAAGGCGTCTTCTGCAAGCTTGGAGCAGGGCAGGTGGATTTCCGTGCCTTTGCAGATGAGTTACGGGATCAGAACTATGATGGATGGATTGTCGTGGAGCAGGATGTGCTGCCGGGCATGGGCGATCCCAAAGCATGTGCCCAACACAATCGAGACTATTTAAAAGGACTATCACTATGAGCACAAACGTAATGCGCATCGGCGTCGCTGGACTTGGCCGTATCGGGAAGATTCATTTTGATAACCTACGCAATCATGTTTCAGGGGCGGAACTCGTGGCCGTGGCTGATCCCTCTGCTGAAGGTCGTGCTTATGCTGAACAGTCTCGTGTGGCTTCCTATGAAAGTTTTGAGGAACTGATCGGGCATCCGGATTTGGATGCGGTGGCGGTGTGTTCTCCCACAGATGAACACGCCAATCATGTCATCGCTGCGGCCCGTGCTGGAAAACACATCTTCTGCGAGAAACCGCTCGATCTCTCTGTGCATCGCGTCGAAGAGACGCTTGGCGTGGTGAAAGAGACGGGTGTGCAACTCATGTTAGGTTTCAATCGACGTTTTGATAGACACTTTGCAAAGCTGAAGTCACTCGTGGCTTCAGGTAGCGTGGGTGAGCCTCATATCATCAAGTTAACCAGTCGTGATCCTGCCCCGCCCCCGCTTGAGTTTATCAAGCACTCGGGTGGCCTCTTTCTTGATATGACCATCCATGATTTCGATATGGCAAGACACCTTGCCGGGTGTGATGCGGTCGAGGTCTACGCGCAGGGATCGAACTTGTTAGATCCCGCCATCGGCGAAGCGGGCGATGTTGACACGGCTGTATGCGTGATCACCTTCGAGAATGGGGCTACGGCAGTGATCGATAACAGTCGCAGGGCGGTTTACGGCTATGATCAGCGGGCCGAGGTGTTCGGTACGAAGGGAATGGCGTCGATAGGCAATGATACTCCTGATCGTCATGAATTGTTCACAGCGGCAGGTCAGCAGGGGCCTTTGCTAGAAAGTTTTTTCCTTGAGCGCTATGCGTTAGCGTATCGGGCAGAGATGCAGGCGTTTGTGGAGGCGGTGAACGGAGATAAGCCGGTTCCCGTTGGTGGGGAGGATGGGCTTAAAGCTCTGAAGCTAGGTATGGCGGCGTTGCAGTCGACGAAGGAGCATCGTCCTGTGGCGATTGGTTAGCCTAGATTACTTTTCTTCGCCCCAGATCACTTCGAATCTCCCTTTGGAATCGGCCGCTGCGCGTGCCATGCCTCCTGTGTTGAATTGCATCGTGATCTTGCCGTCTTTGTCTACGGCGATGATTCCTCCTGTGTTCTTCTTTAGGCGTTGAGTTAGGATTTCGTTTGCTGCCTTATCAATTGGGGTACTGGCGTAGCGCATTTGGGCTGCCATATCGTAGGCGATTGCACGGCGAATGTACTCTTCGCCGGTGCCAGTGCACGACACGGCGCAGGTGGTATTGTCCGCGTAGGTGCCTGCGCCAACGATCGGCGAATCGCCTACGCGACCAAACTTTTTGTTCGAGAGTCCACCCGTGGACGTCGCTGCAGCAAGATTGCCATGGCTGTCCAGCGCAACGCATCCGACCGTGCCTTTGCTGTGTTTCGCGCGGCTGTCTTGCCAGGCTTTGCGTGCGGCGAGGGTGTGAAAGTAGTCTTGGGTTACTAGAGGCACCTTCTTCTCCTCGGCAAACTTATCGGCACCAGGTCCTGACAAGAGCACGTGTCGGGTGTCCGTCATGACGAGACGAGCGAGGGTGATGGGATTCTTTGTGGTGGTGACCCCGGCCACAGCTCCGCAGGCCAACGTCCTGCCATCCATGATCGAGGCGTCGAGCTCGTGACCGCCAGCTGCATTAAAGACCGCACCCCGACCGGCATTGAATTGAGCATCGTCCTCAAGCAGGCGCACGACGGCTTCCACCGCGTCGAGACTCGTGCCGCCGTCTTTGAGAATGTTGGTGCCGGTCTCCAGAGCTGCTTTCATCGAAGCAGCGCGCTTGATGTTGGCTTCTTTGCTAAAGTTTGAAGGTGCCGAGCCAGCGCCCCCATGAATAGCGATTGCGTAGCGGTGTTCCTGAGCCTCTGCGGCGAATATGCTGAGTCCAAGGAAGAAGAGTGGGAGGCAATGACGCATGAGGTTAATGTGTGTTGGATAAAATTTTGTATATTTCTAAAAAGTCTAACGAGAAACTCTCACCGAGTCGAGTCAAGATTTTCCGTGTTATCCGTTGAGCTTCGTGCTAGTGATGTTCGAGCCATGCGTGTCCCTATTCTCCTTAGTCTTGGTCTCTTCCTACCTTTGACGGCTTGTCGAGATCGGGAAGAGGTGGCGCTCAGTCAGCTGGAAGAGCGAGGCTATAGCTTCGCTGTGAGTGCTTACCATGGTGCCGCAGCCAACGGAGATGTTCCTGCCGTGATAGAGTACCTCGAAGCAGGTATGGCTGTCGATGTTGAGGGAGAGAACGGCCTAACCGCATTTCAGAACGCTGCGTCGGAAGATCACGATGAGCTTGTGCGAGTTCTGATCGAGGCAGGAGCCTCGCCAGATCAGCGCCTTGCGAATGGGCGCACGATGCTAATGCGTGTAGCCGATCGTGTCGGTGGTGATTTGCGTATGCTAGAGTTTCTTCTTGAGAATCGTGCCGATCCTCTCGCGGTGGACAGCAGTGGCATGACATCACTCATGGTGTCTGCGCTTGCTGGCAATGTCGATGGGGTGAGGCGATTGTCAGAACGGGATGTTCGTTCGCTTGACAAAGCGCTTATGTTGGCCTCTGCACAAGGTTACACGCATTGCCTTGAGGTTCTCATTGAGCGTGGTGCCTATGTGAATTGCCGTAGTCATGATACACAGACGCCGCTGATGTATGCTGCTGGCAAGGGGCACATGGAGGCCACGCAGCTTTTGCTCCGTCACCATGCGAACCGTTTCGCCCTAGATGATAATGGCAGAACGGCGGCAGATCGTGCGGAGGCGGCCAATCTACCAGCGTTGGCCGCCATTCTGCGTGATACCTCCAATCTTCTTGCCTCAGGTGTGCCGGCCAACAACGAATTCTTTCCCAGCCTAGACGGGCAACTCATTGTATTACTTTCCGAGCCGATGATGAATGACGTTGTGGGCTCTCTCGATCCTATCGAGCCTGAGCGGCCAGTATTAGAAGAATCCCCTGATGAGGAATCGATGGAAGAAAGTGACGTGGATCCGGCGAATCCCCGACCACCTACTTTATTGGTGAAACCTGTGATTATCAAGAATGGTGAACCGATCGGAACCAGTTCTGCTGCCACTTCGAAGCCTGTTGATTTACAGACTGAGTTGCAGTTGGGACGATTCGAAGAGCGGTTCGAACCTCTATTAGTCACCGACGTAGATGGTGATAAGGCAAGTATGCGCCTTCTCGGACGTCCTCCGGAAGAGGCGATGATTACGGTTCTCGTTGGTCAGCGTATTCCCAACACCTCTTACGAAGTGACACGAGTGAACAAGCGGGTAAGGCCTACCAAGGGTGGTGGTATGCTCGACATCTCAGAGGTCTACGTAAAGAGTAGCCAGAAAGACGGTGAGCAACGATTCGTTCGCAATACGTTGCCTCGCGACGAGGCCACTCATCTTGTGGTGGAGGCGAAACGCTCTAAGCAGCGCTTTGCGGCGCGGCTGGGCGATGTGTTCACGATTGCGGAGACACAAGAGTCCTACACCGTGACCGATGTGCGTCCCCATCAACTTCTCATTCGAAATGAAGAGACTCAAGAGATCCTCACGATTGACCGTCACTAGACTACTCTCCTCACGGAGATTCTAGCAGTGTGCTATTGCTTAATAGGCCTTTGAACTTCGCTGCAATATCTGAGGTGTCCCTTGTGGATA
>Ga0222717_10002506_pt1 | contig 14168 bp, 10 predicted proteins | sample C33_18DmetaG_FD_165053 | JGI IMG/M metagenome (GOLD analysis project Ga0222717, IMG submission 165053) | Estuarine water microbial communities from San Francisco Bay, California, United States - C33_18D | ecosystem: Environmental > Aquatic > Marine > Unclassified | place: USA: California...
TAACTTTTATGGATCAAGAAGTATTGTTAGAGAAATTGTCACAAAAAAAGAGTACAAAACTTTTGTTATGTTTCCTTTTGAACTTTATGGGAATAACCCCTATTGGGTCCCCCCCATTATAAATGAGGAAATTGAAACCATCGATCCTCAAACCAATCCAGTATATCAAAATGCCGAGGCTCGATTTTTTTTAGCCTATAAAGAAAATAAAGTAGTGGGACGCATTGCAGCCATGGTCAACTGGATTGAAGTCAAAGAACTTAAAAAACCCAAAGTTCGTTTTGGATGGTTTGATACTATTGATGATCTAAATGTCACTAAATTATTATTAGATCAAGTCATCGCTTTTGGGAAAGAGCATCAATTAAACTTCATTGAAGGACCTGTCGGTTTTTCAAATCTTGATAAGGCGGGCTTATTGATTGAAGGCTTTGAAGAGCGGAACACAATGATCACACTTTATAATGCACCCTATTACCAAAAGCATTTGGAAGCCTTAGGTTTCTCTATACAAGCCAAATGGGTAGAATATGAGATTAAAATTTCCGATTTTGAAACCTCACCAGAAAAAGTGAAACGCTTTTCTAGTGTCATTATGGAGCGTTATCATTTAAAATTACTTGAATTTAAAAATAAAAAAGAACTCCTACCTTACATAGATCAAATGTTTAAATTATTGGGCGAGACATACAATAACCTTCAAACTTTTGTTCCCATTCAAGAATATCAGGTACAACATTACAAGAATCGGTATTTAAAATTCATCAACCCTGACTTTATAAAATGTGTTGTTGATAAAAACGAACGTTTAATTGCATTTGCGATTACGATGCCCTCATTTGCGTCTGCATTACAGAAAGTAAAAGGAAAAATCAACTTCTTCAATTCCTTTTATCTACTCAAAGCCATGAGGTTCAATCATCGTGCATCATTTTATCTTATTGGAGTACATCCTGATTTTCAAAACAAAGGAATCACCGCTATAATTTTCAATGAAATACAAAAACTATTAAATAAAAGAAAGATTACCATCGTTGAAACCAATCCAGAGCTAGAGGAAAATTTAGCCATACAAAAGCTGTGGAAAAATTATGAAAATCGCCAACATAAAAAAAGAGCCACATTTACTAAAACGATATAAACTATGCTTAGTGAGGGAACTATCATTGCGCTTTCAACACCCCAAGGGATTGGTGCCATAGGAGTGATTCGTCTTTCTGGATCAACAGCCATTGAGAAAGCATCTCATTTTATCCTTGCAAAATCAAAAAAAGAGTGGTCAGAAATTCATCCCAATACTGCTTTTTTAGGGGATTTTAGGAATGATGGGCTACTTATTGACGAGGTGTTAGTTACTTTTTTCAAAGGACCAAATTCTTACACTGGAGAGGATGTTGTTGAAATTTCATGTCATGGATCGCCTTATATTCAGCAAAAAATCATTACAAGCTTTTTAGGTGTGGGAATCCTACCTGCCCAAGCGGGTGAATTTACTTTAAGAGCCTATTTGAACAAAAAGATGGACTTAAGTCAGGCGGAAGCAGTAGCTGATGTTATTGCCTCAGAAAGTGAGGCAGCTCACGGTTTGGCAATGCAACAAATGCGAGGTGGTTTTTCTAAGAATATGGAAGAACTACGACAGCAACTCATTCAATTTAAAGCTTTAATTGAGTTGGAACTGGACTTTAGCGAGGAAGAAGTCAACTTTGCTAATAAAGATCAACTGAGGCAGCTCTTACAAACTTTACACAAGGATATCAGCTCACTAAAACAGTCATTCACCTACGGTAATGTCATCAAAACAGGAGTGCCGGTTACCATTGCAGGAAAGCCCAATGCTGGTAAATCGTCTCTTCTCAATGCCTTATTTAAAGAAGAGAAAGCCATTGTATCCAATATTCCGGGAACGACACGCGATGTAATTGAGGATACCCTTATAATTCAAGGCATTAGTTTTCGATTTATCGACACCGCAGGATTGAGAGAAACAGAAGATGTTATTGAAGCCATGGGAGTTAAAAAGGCAAAGGATAAAATTACTCAAGCTACAATCCTACTCTATCTCTATGAAAAAACATCGGAATTTGAAACACTCTCAAAAGAAATCAAAACACTTCAACAAGAAAATTTAAATATGGTCTTGATTGAAAACAAGATTGATCAAAATGCAGAAGGTTTTGATTCGGTTTTTAATCAGAAATTACTGAATACTGTTCCTGATTCCACAACCGCCTTTGGAATGGGAATTTCTACACTTGAGGAAGAAAGCTTAGAACCGCTAAAAAAACATTTAGTCGAGACCATCCAAGCCTTAGGGAGTAATTCAACGGTTATCGTTAACAACACAAGACATTTTCATGCGCTTACTCTAGCTCTAGAAGCACTTGAGTTAGTAATGGATGGTCTCGAAAATGATATCTCTGGAGATTTATTAAGTATTGAATTAAAAGAAGCTATTTTTCACATCGGAAGCATTACGGGTAAAATTGATGCAGACGAGGACATCTTAGGAACCATTTTTGGTCAATTTTGTATTGGAAAGTAAACTAGCTTTCTTTTGGTATCCATTACTACTGTAGCTTTCTGTAACAAATTTAATAAAGGCATTTTTATCAACCAAAATATAGTTAATCACGCCAAGATATAGACTTTAAAAAAACATTAGACCGCTTAATAAAAATCAAAACACTATGTGTTCATAGCTTTATTTATAGTGCATTCGGCAGTTTGATTAAACTTTTTTATAATTATTACTTATTATTTTAACTACCTCATTTAGAGAGGATATATAGTCTTGAACACTTTTAATTGATTCAGTAATTAGACCTCTTCTCAATTCTAAGTTTACTTCTAATTCTCGATCTCTCTCATTAACAAAGGGACTGTTTGTTTTTTGTTGGTTCATTGACTTTTCAACATACCATGCAAATGTTGATTGAGTTATGGTGTTTCTTAAGTTATAAAAACCACTGACTCTTTCCTCTTGTTTTGTGTATATAGATTCAATCTCTTTAATCAATAATTTATCTTTTATTTTGAGTAATTCTCCAGAATTAAGTAACGATTTAAAAAAAATATTATCGGGCTCCCACGCATTAGACCATAAGAAAAAATTACGATCAATAAAACTGTAATATTTTTTTATGTATATAACTTTATTCTCACTAGAAAACCTGTGAACAAATGGGTTATTGTCATGAACAGCTCTCAAATCTTTAATTGTATATGTTTTGAAATTATCTAGCATGTACTCTGTCATAAAGAGCATATTTTCTAATTGGAAAAGATGTTCTTTAGAGTATTCGATATTAGATTCAATTTCATTTGCCAGAGTAATAATAGAGTTATTCAATTCTGTTTCTTCATTAAAATTCTCTCTGTAACCATCTACCCATAGAGATCCTAGGATACTTGCAAAAATAAAGATTGATTCAGCTATTAATTTTTTCATACTATTTTCTTTTTAAATATTGAGTCCATTGAAATAAATTAAATACAACCAGGCCAATGGAAAACCGTGCTATAATAAGACAAAAAAATCATTCCACACATACCAATAGCCCTAATGAAAAATAATCGAATCTTTCCCAAGTGATGAGAACGGAAACAAAAGGTTTGAAGTCAATAATAGGGTAAATAATCAAAGGTGTTAAAAAAAGTAAGTTTTTCACTCACTAAATCTAAAAAAATATTGGGTATTTTAGCGATAACACATTAATATTATTTTCATTTATCAGCAGTGAAGATTTAATAATGTGCGCGAAAACGACTGCGACAGAAAACACACTTTGTTTCATACATTCTGTATTATTTAATAGAGATTCAAAATAATCTTTACATTTAACTGCATTATTTATTATTTTTAAATAATCTGATTCAACTAAAAAATTACAATTTGAAGCTTTTTTCTATCATACTCATTTTCACGCTATTTTTTTCATGTGCACAAAAACATAATGATGACTCGAATAAAGAACATTGGATTTCACTTTTTAATGAAACAAATTTAAACGATTGGACTATCAAAATAGCCGATCGACCATTAAACGAGAATTATAAAAACACTTTTCAGATTAAGGACAGCATCCTTAGTATTGTTTACGATGAGTATGATGATTTTGATAATAAATACGGGCACATGTACTACAAACAAGCCTATTCCTATTATAAATTACGTTTTGATTATCGTTTCAATGGAAATCAAACTCCGGGAGGGGAACTCTGGAATAATAGAAATAGTGGCATCATGATTCATTCTCAATCTGCACAGTCGAATGCTTACAGTCAACACTTTCCCGTTTCTATTGAAATTCAACTTTTAGGAGGTTTGGGTAAAGAAGAAAGAGCAACAGCGAATTTATGCACCCCAGGAACAGCAGTGATTTTCAAAAATAAACTTGATTACACCCATTGTATTCCCTCAGACTCCAAAACCTATCATGGCGACCAATGGGTACATGTAGAAGCAATTATCTTAGGAGGGGAATCCATAACTCATATTGTTGAAAACGATACTGTATTAAAATATAAAGCCCCGCAAATCGATGATGCTTTTATCAGTAAAAGCAGTCAAGGAAAAGATTGGGACGTTTTTGGCGTATCCAATAAGGAGGATTGGATTACAAAAAAAGGAGAAATTATTACGGAAGGGTATATCGCTTTACAAGCCGAAAGTCATCCCATTGACTTCAAAAACATTGAACTTCTTGATTTATGTGGATGTATGGATACCAAAGCCGTAAACTATAAGTCATATTACCTTAAAAGTGCCCCTAATGCCTGTATTTATTGAACTGAAAACTTCTTTTAATCAAAAAACTGACGAAAAAATTTTTGACGTTCAACTATTCTGTTGAATTTTAGTAACTTTAAAATTCATGTCGTCAGTATGAAAAAAAGAACTTTTCTTAAAAACATAGGTATTGCAAGCTTTGCTCCTCTGCTTCACACTCAAAATTCAGGCTTACAAACCGAATCAGACTCAACAGTCTTACCAAATCATTTTGATAGTGAGGAGGCTTTTTGGACTTTTGTCCGAAACCAATATGAACTCCACCCTGATTTTATCAATTTAGAAAGTGGATATTACAATATTATTCCAAAGCCTACACTTGAACAACATTTTGAACATATTAAAAGAGTGAATCTAGAAGGGGCTTACTACATGAGGAAGCACCGTTTTGAGGATAAGGATCGCATAACCACTCAATTGGCTAAAATTGTGGGTTGTGACCGTAAAAATTTAGTCATCACAAGAAATACTACAGAGTCATTAGACCTTGTCATTAGTGGCTTTCCCTGGAAAGAGGGAGATGAAGCCATCTATGCGACTCAAGACTATGGAGCCATGCAAGACATGTTTGAACAAATAGCAAAACGTCATCAGGTAAACTTAAAGAAAGTTTCTGTACCCAACCACCCAAAAAATGATGAAGAAATAATTACTCTTTATGAATCACAAATAACAGCAAAAACAAAGCTTTTAATGGTGAGTCATATGATTAACATTACCGGGCAAATTTTACCCGTTAAAAAAATATGTGAAATGGCCCATGGGCATGGGGTGAAGGTCTTGGTTGACGGGGCACATTGTATTGGTCATTTTGACTTCAGGATCGAGGAATTGAATTGTGATTATTATGGATCCAGTTTACATAAATGGTTGGCCACCCCCCTCGGAGCTGGACTCTTATATGTCACAGATGATCAAATATCTAAGCTTTGGCCTTTGATTGCCGATAATGAGAAAAATCCAGATAAGATAAAACGTCTGAGCCATAAGGGTACAATACCGGTACATATCGATTTAGCTATTGTAAATGCAATGGAATATTTGCAATGGATGGGAATCAAAAAAAAAGAGAAACGACTGCGCTTTCTCAAAAATTATTGGCTACAGGCACTTGAAGACGTTCCCAATATCGTTATCAATACCCCATTGGAAGATTCAAGAAGTTGCGGTATAGGAAATGTGGGGGTAAAAAACATTAAACCGGCTACACTTGCAAAAAGACTTTATGACGAATTTAAAATCTTTACCGTAGCAATTGATTACGCCAATGTTCAGGGATGTAGAATCACACCCAATGTTTTCACTACAATAAATGAACTTGATACTTTCATAAAGGCAATGAAATCGATTGCATTGGCATAAAAGCTAATTCAACCTTTTTTTAAAGATTAAATTCACTATTTTCATACCATGAAAAACATTCATTACTTTTTAATTTCATCGCTACTTATTTGCATGAGTTGTGTTAAGAATACTGAAGTTGAAGAAAGCTGTATAGACGAAAGTTTAATTAATGAACAGGCAGCTTGTTATTTGATTTATGCTCCTGTCTGCGGGTGTAATGATGTTACCTACTCAAATGATTGTGTTGCACAAAATAACGGTGTGTTGAGCTTCACTGAAGGAGCTTGCGAAGAAACTAATTAAAAAATAACGATATGGAATGGTACATGAAAAACAGATGGTGGGTATGGTCAGTAACTGCAATTTATTTAGCCTATAGAATATTCACAAGTATCTATTATTCTTAAATGCAAGTATTGTCTAAAACTGACCTTAACCAAAAATTAAATCAACAACCTCTTTGGAAATTGAAAGGAAAATATATTTTACGGACATTTACTTTCGAAGAATTTATCCAAGCAATTGAATTCATTAATAAGGTAGCACGGATTGCTGAGACGCAAAAACATCACCCTGAAATAAAAAACAACTACACATCAGTGCAAATTAAAATGACGACTCATGATGCCAATGGAATTACAAAAAAAGATTTTGCCATGGCCTTAGCTATTGATCAAATTCAATTATAAAGCTGTAAGCTGAAGATTTCTCCAACGTACTTTTATGCCTCCACCGTCATGAATTTGAAGGGCAATAGATCCTTTTCCTTGACCTATTTTCTGATCTTTTAGCGTTACCATTGGAGTTCCGTTTAACCAAGTATCTACTTGATCTCCTACCACTCGAATCTTCATCTGATTCCACTCCCCCATTTTCAAGGCTTTGTCTTTCTCTTTTTCAGGCTTTATCAACCAACCTCTTCCATAGGACTCATAGATTCCACCTGTATCGCTTCCGGGAGGAGCAACTTCAACTTGCCATCCACTTACTTTAGTCCCTTCAACGGTTGATCTAATAAAAACACCGCTATTCCCATTAGCCTCTTGTTTAAATTCTAACGTTAGTTCAAAATCATCATAGTATTGTGTGGTTGATAAATATCCGTAGGCTTTATCGGGTCCGCTTTCGCAAATCAATAAACCGTCTTCAACATACCATAACTCGGTTCCATGGATGTTCCATCCTTCTAAGTTTTCACCGTTAAATAAAGATTTTTGAGCCCAAAGGGATGCATTGAAAGACATCAGCATGCAAAGAAGAATACGTTTTTCCATAAGTTATATTTTGAAATATGAATATAGCCAATTTGAGCTGATGATAATCGTTTTTATTTTAAAAAAAAATTAAAGTTTAATACCTTGTGAAAAAAAAATAATGAAACATTACATCCTAACTATATTCATTCTTCTTGTTAACCTTGCTTTTTCCCAAATTGACCCAAAAAATATTGATATTGTCCGAGACCAGTATGGAGTTCCACATATTTTTGCCCCCACGGACGCAGAAGTTGCCTATGGACTTGCATGGGCTCACGCTGAAGATGATTTCAAAACCATTCAACAAAGTTATCTAGCAGGAAATAATCAATTATCAAAAAGTATTGGAAATGCAGGATTAGGTGCCGATTTTATAGCACAATTCATTGGTTCTGAAGCTTTATATAATAAGCTTTATGAAAATGAAATCAGCTTAGCCTACAAAAAAGTAATTGAAGGCTATAAACAAGGAATCAACCGTTATGCAGCGACTCATCCAGAAGAATTACTAGTTGAGGGTTTCTTTCCCATTACAACCAAGGAGATGATTCGATATGCGCAACTTCAACTTTTTATTTCTTCCAAAGGAGATCAATGGGTACAACGCATTGTCAACAATGACTTAGAGTATGATTTTAAAGCAGAAGAAACACCCAGAGGATCTAATACTTTTGCCTTTAATAGTTCTAAAACTAAAGACGGTAGTACCTTTTTAGCCATCAATACACACCAACCTTTGGATGGACCTGTTTCATGGTATGAAGCACATTTGTGTAGTGAAGAAGGGACGAACATCTTGGGGGCATTATTTGCAGGAAGCCCCAATATTTTGATTGGTGCAAATGAAAATCTAGCCTGGGCTCACACGGTAAATCAACCTGACAAAACAGATGTTTTTGCTCTTGAAATGCACCCCAAGGATAAACTCAAGTATAAAGTTGATGAATCCTATTTAACACTTGAGCACAAAAAAGCTAAGCTACAAGTTCGTGTTTTGGGTATTCCTTTTCAAATTAAAAAAACATACTATAATAGTATTTATGGTCCTACCTTAAAAAATAAGTCAGGGTTTTATGCCGTTCGAACCCCTGCGCTTTTTGAAATTCGGGCATTAGAGCAATGGTGGAGAATGAATAAGGCTAAAAACTTTACAGAATTTTATAATATATTAAAAATGAAAGCTTTACCAGGATACAACATCGGTTACGCTGACAAAAATGATACTATTTTTTACATCTCAAACGGGCTCATTCCTAAAAGAGCTAAAGGATATAATTGGTCAGATGTAGTTCCCGGAAATACAACCCAAACACTTTGGGAAGAAACCTATGCAATAGAGGAACTTCCTCAAGTTATCCAACCCAAATCAGGCTATGTCTACAATGCAAACCATACTCCTTTTAGATCCAGTGATCAATCGGATAATCCTAAGGAGGAACTCTTTGATTCATCCATGGGTTTTGAGACCTATGATAACAATCGTTCAACACGTCTTAAAACTCTGATTGATCAATATGATAAGGTAGATTATGTTGATTTTAAAACGATAAAATACGATCATCAATATCCAAAACCTTATGCCTTTAATTGGATGGATATAAATTATTTGGACCAATTAGATCCTAGAAGATATCCTGAAATAAAAACACTAATCGAGCGATTACAGTCCTGGGATCGGAAAGCAGCCCCTAATTCATTAGGAGCAGGAACTTTCGCTGTTTTATACGACCAGCTTCGTCCATTTTATCGTATTCTACCCCAACCCAAAATATTTCCCCCCGCAACACTGGTTCAAGCTCTTAAAAATACAAAATCTTATCTCCTTAAACATTTTAACACCCTTGATGTGCGCCTCGGCGACTACCAAAAGCTAGTGAGAGGAGATAAAGAACTTCCCATATTTGGCTTACCCGATGTCATTACAGCTATGGCTGCTAGACCCTATAAAGATGGAAAAGTTAAGGTGGTTAGCGGAGAATCTTATATTGAATTGGTTCGTTTCACAGAAAAAGGTCCCGAAATTGAATCGATTATTTCGTATGGAAGTTCAGATCATCCTGAATCAGAACATTTCAATGATCAAATGGAGCTGTATGCATCATTCCAAACTAAGAAAATGACAATAGATAAGGAAGTGATTTATGCAACAGCTAAAAAGATTTATAATCCACAATAAGTTGACAGGATAATCTATGCATTGACTGCCTTATTGTATATGTTTTCATATTGATTTACCACTTTATCAATATTGAATATTTGGGCTTGTTGTTTCGCTTGTTTTTTAAATCGCTTTAATTTGGCCTCATCAGTCAGTAAGTGTAATGCATTTTTTGCCATGGAGTCAATGTCGCCTATATCAGACAGAAAACCCGAGTAGTCATGCTTATTGACTTCCGCTAATCCTCCTGCATTAGACGAAATCACAGGAACACCATTCGCCATCGCTTCAAGAGCCACTAAGCCAAAACTTTCCATTTCTGAAGGCAATAAAAATAGATCTGAATAACATAAAATTTTATCTATTTCATTGCTGTTTCCTAAAAAAAGAACCTTTTCTTTCAGCCCATTCTTCTTAACGTAAGCCATTGCCTTGTCCTTTTCCGGCCCCTCTCCTACCATCAACAATCGACTGGATACTTGAGATGAGATTTGCTCAAAGATTGCAATAACATCTAAAACTCTTTTGAGGGGACGAAAATTACTAATATGAGTAATAATTTTATCCGTTTTTGGCGCAAGAAGACTGCGCTCACATGGCTTTTCCTTTTGCTCTAGTTTTTTTGTGTCTATAAAATTAGGAATCACCTTAATCTCTGTTTTAATATCAAATAAACGTAAGGTGTCCTGCTTTAAACTCTCGGAAACAGCGGTAACGCAATCTGAATGGTTAATACTAAAAGTTACTGCGGTTCGATAAAAAGGGTGACTTCCCACTAAGGTAATATCGGTTCCGTGTAAAGTCGTGACGATAGGGATCGATATTCCTTCATCCAACAACATTTTCTTTGCCATATAGGCGGCATAAGCATGTGGAATGGCATAGTGCACATGTAAAACATCAATCTTATGCGCTTTAACAACATCGACTAAACGACTTGATAGTGCTAGCTCATAGGGTTGGTATTTAAACAATGGGTAATCAGGAACATTAACTTCGTGAAAATAAAGATTGGGGGTGTTAATTATATCGAGTCGAACCGGTTGATGGTAAGTAACAAAATGAACATTGTGCCCCATTTTAGAGAGGGCAATTCCCAATTCAGTTGCGACTACTCCACTTCCTCCAAAGGTTGGATAACATACGATGGCTATATTCAAAAGCTGTTTTTTTTTAATCAATTAAAGCCTCATAAATCAAGGCTTGCATTCGGGTTCTTATATTGTTTTTACTAAAGGTAAAATCATCATTCGGATAGGTTCTATTTGCTAAAATAACAATTATTATTTCTTTCTCTGGATCTGCCCATGCATAGGTTCCCGTATAGCCCGAATGACCAAAACTTGCTTTTGAGACACAACCACAGGTAGAACCATTGATTCCCTCCAATTGTGGTTTATCAAAACCAACTCCTCTACGATTTCCCTCTTCACAATAATAGCAGGTATTAAATAAAGTAATTGTTTCAGGATCTATTAATTGAACACCATTGAAATATCCACCTTGTAAATACATCTGCAGGACAGAGGCTACTTCATAAGCGTTTCCAAACAAGCCAGCATGACCTCCAACTCCATTTTGCATGGCAGCGCCCATATCATGAACATAGCCATCTAAATCACTATGCCTAAAATAAGTATCAATTTCACTGGAAACAATTTGAGATGCTTCAAAACGATCCAATGGCTGGTATCCAATATTTTTTAACCCCAAAGGGTCAAACACAGTCTTCTTTACCAACTGATCGTAGGGAATTCCAGACTTATTTTCAAAATATTTTTTTAAAAGATAATAAGGTAAATCCGAATACTTGTACTGCAAAGAATCAATCAATTCACTTTCCTTAATTTGAGCGTACATTTCCTCTTCAAAATCAGAAACCAAAAATAAATTTTTCGCTACCGGAAGATTAAACTCTTTTGAGGCTTCCTTTCGATACATTGTTTTTTTTGGGAATCCCTTTCTATTCAATGTTTCTTTATAAAAGGGTATCCATGGCCAAAGGCGGGCATAATGGGACAACATTTGTTTTAAAGTCAAATCAGACTTGTTACTTCTACTCCAATCAGGTAAAAGCTCAGCAACGGTTGTCGATAATGAAAGTTTTCCTTCATCAAAAGCTTGCATTACTAATGGCAAGGTTCCAAGTATTTTGGTTAAAGAAGCGAGATCATATAAATCTGAATCCCTAACCACTTGTTCTCTTTTATAGGTATGAAAGCCATAATTTTTCTGATACACAATCTTACCTTTTCGAGTAACTAATAACTGCATTCCTGGAGTCATCATGGAATCAATTGCCACTTGGGCTAAAGTATCGAGGACCTTTAGCTTGGATTCACTAAATCCAAGTGTGGGGGGTGCTGCATAACCCAAACGAACTCCTCCTTTAAGATCAATTCCCGAACCCTCTTTGAATGAGGGAGAAACGTCTACAGGCAGTCTACCCAATAGGGGTTGTGCTCCAAAAATCGCATCTACGCTGAATTGTTGTGCTTCTTCGCTGTTTTGATAACTCATTAGTATTGCATCAATCCCATGAATATTTTCAAGCGGTTTTAAAGCATATGGTTTTACAAAAAGATCAAGAATAAGTGTCTTTGTTTTAGAAAGACTCGTAATTATTTTTAGTTCCTCTTTATTAAAATCGGATGCTTTCCATGGGGTTGCATTGGATCTGTGAAAACTAACAATAAGCGTGTCATGTGTTTTCGTTTTTTCTAGGACATTTTGAGCCGTCACTTTATTAATTAGTTCTATCGAAGCATACTTTTGCAATTGTCTTTTAAACGCATCCGAGGAATCATCCCCTAAGGCAATATGAGCCAATGAACTCTCTGGTTTTAAAGGAAGTAGTGCCTTCTCATTTCTGAGTAAAGTAATCGCTTTTCCAAGGGCTTCGCTATAAAGTCTCTCGTCTTCCACTGTATTTAAATCTTTGTAAAGATTTTCAATCTCAACGGGTTTGTACTGATTCAATCCCACTTTATATTTTGCTCTTAAAATCTTTTTCACAGAATGGGCCAGACGCTCTTCGGTTATTTTACCTTTAAGATAAGTGCGTTTTATTGCACTGATTCCTTTTGGAATATCCTTTGAAATTAGAAGTAGATCATTCCCTGCTAAAAAAGCAGTTAAATCAATATTATCTACTTTGGTATATTCTGAAACTCCTTTCATGTTAAGTGCATCTGTGACTATCAGACCTTTAAACCCTAAATCACGTTTTAACAATCCTTGAATAACATCAATTGACAAAGAGGTAGGTAAGCCTTTTTTTGAAATGCTAGGCACATTCAAATGTGCAACCATGACAGAGGACAACCCATTATCTATCAGTTTTTTAAATGGAGATAGTTCAACTCGATTAATTCGATCCGCAGAAAAATTTACTGAAGGTAAAGTTTTGTGTGAATCTTGTGCCGTATCTCCATGTCCTGGGAAATGCTTCCCTGAAGTCAAAATACCTGCATCGTGATGACCTTGCATGATCGCTAAAGCCTGTCTAGAAACCCTTTCTTTGGAAGAACCATAAGATCTATTTCCGATGATAGGATTCTTCGCATTGGTATTGATGTCTAATACAGGGCTAAAACTGTAATGAATTCCGAGGCGTTTTTCTTGCTCCCCCATACGCTTTCCGATAGCACGAAGTAAAAGAGAATCTTTAACCGCTCCCAATGTCATTGGCCAGGGAAAGGGCTTAACAGAATCCAATCGCATCGCAACTCCCCATTCGGCATCCATGGCAATGAGTAGGGGTGTTTTAGAGTAAGCTTGAAAACTATTGAGCCATTGTGACTGTTTCACTGGCCCTCCTAAAGAAAAAATAAGACCTCCAATCTTGTACTTTTGAATTAGATCTAATGTCTTCTTGTAATGTGCACTGTCGCGTTCAGTAAAAACCATGGGCATAAATAATTGTCCAATTTTTTCTTCCAAACTTAATGCAGAGTATAGGCTATCCACCCATTTTTGTTGACTGACTCTTTGTTCAGCAGCTACTGCTAATGGATCAAATTCTTGTCCAAACGAGAGCGAGGTAAAAAAGGAAAAAATAAAAAAGATTATTTTTTGCAATGGTTTCATACAAATGAATTTGATACTAATTTAAACAAGCTTAAAATCGAAGTTCAGCTCATAAAACGGCTGTGCCAACTCTGTGCTGAGGGTACTTCCCAAAATTTTAAAAAATCTCCCTTGTTGTCAACTAAATTATTAAAAACGATGGTTTCCTTGGTTACAGCTTTTGACTTTGCCATTTTACGAAACTCATTTAATTGTTTATGCACAAAATATGCTCCCTGCTTAAAGGTTACATTCATTTTATCTAACAAGACTATATCAAACTGTTTTTCCAAGTCTTGAATAAAGCGAACAGAACTATCAATGGAACATCCGCTTGCTTGAGTGGTTTTTTGGTTAATTCCAATTACAATAAAACGATCGTGTGGTAAAACAAAACCTGCTTCTAAAGACTGGCTATGAGCAGTCCATTGAGCAAGAAAACTTGAGAGTGCTTCATTTATTTTTGTAATTTCTTCCGCTCTAAAAGGGCGATCAGAAGGATAAATCCATATCCTGGCTTCATCGGGTAATTGATTAAAAGGGACTAGCA
>Ga0222717_10002510_pt1 | contig 14161 bp, 15 predicted proteins | sample C33_18DmetaG_FD_165053 | JGI IMG/M metagenome (GOLD analysis project Ga0222717, IMG submission 165053) | Estuarine water microbial communities from San Francisco Bay, California, United States - C33_18D | ecosystem: Environmental > Aquatic > Marine > Unclassified | place: USA: California...
AGGTATAAATGGACATTTTGGAGGCTGGGAAGAACTTAATCCCACAGCTACTCCTGCGTTTTATTATACAAATTTTATAAATTACAGTTTCTTAGCAGGAGGGTATAAAAGTAGCTCACCATGGAGAGATGTACACAAAACAATAAACGCAACAGATCAAACTTCACATTTAGGTCAATTATTAGCAAATCCTGTTTCATATTCTTCTGGTGCAAGCAGTAAAACTATACTATTTATATGGTCTATTAATACTAACAATGCATTTAACGGAGCTACTACTAGCCACGGTACTACTACCGGAGCAGTTAATATGTTAACCGAAACAGCATACACAAATCAAACAGCTCATAACTTAGTAATAGGTGCAAGAGCAGATTTAGGGACTGTACATAAAGAGACAGAGTATGCCTGGATGTTTGGAGGAGGAACAACCGCAGTAGAGAAGTTTAACTTAACAACTGAAACTATGTACCCAAACCAAAATATAGCCTCAATCAACGGACCTACAGGTGCTGCTGGTTTTTCTGATAAAGATTACGGGTACGGTTGGGTAGATTCTGCAGCAGTTAAAGTTAATTTTGCTACCGATACGTTTACATCATCTACTCAATGGGGAGCCCATGGACAGCAAAAAGGTATTTCATCTAAGGTAGGTAAGGGGTACGCCGGTAACGAAGGATCTTACAATGGAGGATATAATCTAAGGAGATGGCAGACTTCAACTGAAACAAATTTAGGTAACGTATCTAAACCACATGGAAATTGCGGTGAAGAGAATTTTTCCCTCGGCCAGGATTGGCAGTACATGTTAGGTAACTACGACGGTGTACAAAACAATACTAGCTGGAAATTTACTTATGCTACAGATTCCGGTACTACTTCAGTATCTGGTCTAGCTCCCGGTGTTAACGCTGGTACTTCTTCTGGGCATGTAGGACAAAGAAGTTAAAATATATTTGGATGTTAGTAAATTTATTACTATATTGTTAATAAAATAGTTTTTATGAAAAAAAATAAATTAGATGAATTAAGTAACACATTAGTTAACCTCTCTCAAAAAAGCGTAGGTTCTATGCCTGCTTTTAAAATGGAACATTTTGTCGGAGATGCTCAAATCACAGATTTCTCAAAAGTTAGACAATGGTTGATGGAGTTGAGAACTAGAGAAGATAGTTTAGAACAGCTGTACGTAAGAGTTGAAAAAACTAAAATAGAAATTAATATTTTGCATGAGCAATTGGGAGATATTGTGGATGATAATAAAAAAAAGTTAATTGAATTAAACATAATTGATAAGAAAGTAGATTTACGTAGATTTGAAAGAACTAAAGGAGATGCTGAAAACGAAAGGGATATAGTGTTAGAATTACTAAAAGACTTTATTAACACAAATGAAAATAGTAAAGAAATATTAGAAGCACAGACCGATAAGGTATTAAGAGAAAAGTATGAAAAAGAATACTGGGTAGTAAGATTAGCTAAGCAGTCTATGCTTGATATGATTAATTACGGTAGAATTTCTACAGGAAATTTAGATGCTGTATTAATGCTTAACCCGACTGAACAGAGAAAAGTTCTTGGATTAGCTAGTAAGTATACTTTAGATGTAGATTCAAATATAAAAGAACTAATGGCTAAAGCTTCTATGAATGCTAGTCTACCAGGAATAAATGATAAACTAAGAAATCAGTTAAAAATTGCTAAATCTGAATCAATTGAAGAATTTAAGAAACTAATATAATGGTACATATACTATTCAAACAAGGAAACCCAGTCCCTGGGTATATTAAAGTAATGGAAAACTACTTAGGCTATAATGTAGGTAGAATAGAAGATACCTACTACGATTCTCGAGTAGATTTTCTTAAATTAAAAGCTATTGTTATACCTGAAGACATTGCTCCTGGGTTTAAATTTACAGACATCTATAAAGATTACATAAAAATGAGACAAAACTCTGCTGTAATAGATGATTTCCCTTTCTTACAATCTAGTGAAAACCCAGATGATAAAGTTTCCTATACTTTAACTGATGACGATAAGGCTTTAGGAGTAGCATTTAATAAGTTTGTAATGAACAAGTTTATTGAAGACAGGTTTACTCAAAAATTAAGGGAGCTACAGGTTAATGCTTCAGAGCTAGAGTCTGCTACTTGGAGACAACAAGTTAAAGAAGCAGAAAATTATTTAGTAGATAATACTTTTTCTACCCCTTTAATTGAAGCTTTAATAGACGGTACTTCGTTTACTAAGACTGAGTATGCAAATAAAATTAAATCTAGAGAAGCAGCTTACTTTACTAAATTAGCTGGTATGCTCAAATCTCAAAGAGCAATAGAGAGAAGAGTTAAAGAATGCACATCTATAGCTGATTGCCATAGACTAAGACATGAAAAATTTGGCTTTAGCGTTAGTTGGCAACAGCAAACCGATGAGAGTATAGATACAACACCTCTTACTTCAAAACCAGATTTTTAACTTAAATAAAAGGTTATATGAATTTTGCAATTAACGGTACCTGTTCTAAGGGCTGTTCGTTTTGTTTTACTACAGAAGATGCTCGTTTACGTCACACCTTAGGTGAAATGAGTATACCACAGTTAGATAAGTATCTATCTTTTTACGGTTTTTATGAACATAAAAGAGCAGTACATATACTAGGAGGTGAACCTACACAGCATTCTAATTTTTCTGGCATAATAGATTTCATTATCAGCAAGGGTTTAAAAATTAATTTAGTAAGCAATTTACTATTTGGTAAAAGTAAGTTAGATCACTTAGTAAAAAATATAAAACACTTTAATTGGATTCTTCCAAATGCTGCAGAACTGGATGAACGTAATAGGATCACAGTATGGAGAAGAAATTATTTAGCTTTATACAAAGCTTTTTTAAATAATCAAGGGTTTGAAAATAGTCCTAGAATGTACTTAGCACTTACTCTTTCTAGTAACTTTAAGGAAGTAAAAATGTTTGAGTATATTAAATGGTTGATTAAAGAAGCAGAATATAAAGTAAAAGCTATCAGATTAGGGTTAGACTTAACAGATACTTATTTAATAAATAATAAAGAACTGGGAAATGAAGTAGTTAGGATAATTAAATTCTGCAAAGCTAACAATATATTAGTACAGTCAGATTGTCAGGTACCTCCTTGTTTATGGAAAGGTGAAACAAAAGAAGCAGTTTTAACTAATTCTTTAAACTACGCAACTTTTAAAAAAGATAATTACGAGACCATTTGTGGTTTCATGCCAATGGATATTCTTCCTAATGGTAGCTCAATACACTGTTATCCATTACAGCATAAAGTTAAAATTAACAATGTACTTAAGGTTGATGGAGTTAAAACTATAGATAGTTTATACGGTAAGTATGATGAATTATATAAAGAAAATCATAAAAAATATAAAATGCCTCAAGATTGTTTGGACTGTGTCTTTTACAAAGACCAGTGTAACGGAATATGTGGGGGTTGTTTAGAAGGAAATGAATAAGATATTTTCAATACCACTTAATCCTACTATGAATCAGGATATGTTCTATAAAGAATTCCTGCCTTTCTTAGCTAAATATAAGGACTGGATATACGATATATACTTTACCTGTAGGATACCTCCTTTTACTCAAGATGCTATGGGGGAATTAGTAGAAGGTCAGTCTAAAAACATAGTACTAGATAATGCTTTTCAAATACAAGAAAAAATTGGAATCAAAATTAGTGCAACCTTTAACAATATTAATGTTTCCCCTAGTTATACTAATTACAAACTTTTCATAGAAAACTTATTACCATTATACGATAGAGGTTTGAGAGGAATAACATTAGCACATGCTCACTGGGTAGCGTTAGGAATAAAAAAATACTTTCCAGAATTAGAAATAAAAAATACAATTTTGAGGAAAGTAGCAACAGGTCAAGATTTTATATATAATGCTGAACAGGGTTTTGATTATATTAATGTCGATAGGATTCTAATGAGAGATATTGAAGAATTAAAAAATATAAAAAGAGCTCAAGATTTTTATCTCAACAAAACAGGTAAGTTAGTAAAGATAGCTTTACTTACTAATGAAGGTTGTTTAGGTAGATGTCCGATGATGGATGAACATTATTCTTATAATAATCTAAGAGGTAAGAATGACTTACCTTATTTTAGACATGAAATTTCTAAAGTTACTTGTGAATATAAATGGGAAGATACTGTAAATGCTTTTTTCTTCAAAGCAGCAACAATACCCCCTTTTAAAGATGACTACGATGAATATCTTAAACACATACAGGTTTTTAAAATGCACGGTAGAGATAATATCAGTAGAATGAGAGAAACTATGGAGATAATTAGAAACTACGCTGACGGTAAAAGCTTATTAGCAGATTCTTCTAAAATGTATATAGAAGGTGTTCCTCATGAAGAAGTTAGAGGGTGGAGAAATAAAATTAAAAAATGTAAATTTCAATGTTGGGATTGCAATTACTGTGATATAGTAGCTGACCATAAGAAAAAGAAGTTTGGAATTAAGTAAACTTATTACACATATAGAAACCTCAGTAAAGTATGGTGACTTAGAAGTTTCTAAGCTAACTCATGAACTATTAGCTATCGAAGGACTTACTAGTCCTAAAGTTAAAATGTTTCTTAACAATTTATGTAGTTTAGAAAATAGTATTTACTTAGAACTAGGAGTTTATAAAGGAGGCACGTTCTGTAGCGCTTTATTCCAGAATAACTGTAAAGGTATTGCTATAGATGGTTGGTTAAGCAGTTTAATCCCTAACACACTTCAGGATACTTTTTATTCTAATGAAAATATTCAACAAATATTTTTGGATAATATAAAAAAATTTACTATCTTAAAAGAAGTTGAAGTTTATAAATCAAGATTTCAAACATTTGATTATACGGTTATTAAACAGCCTACTATAATCTTTTACGACGGAGAAATCAATCAAATTGAAGTGTATTCTACGTTAGTGAATTTATTTAAAGTACTAAAAGGTACTTTTATAATAGTGTTTGATGATTGGAATTGGACAAATCAAATAATTAAAACTTTTTTAAATCAACACAATATTAAAGTATTATACAAAAAAGAAATATTTACCCAAACAGAAGATCCAAAAGGATATTGGAACGGCTTAGGAATTTATATTCTTGATAACAATTAAAAACTATGAAAAAAATTATAATAATAATATGCTTCCTTACATTTAACTTTAACTACGGTCAAAGTAGCAGCAGTGCAATTTTAAAAGGAGCAGAAGAACAAGTAAAAGTTCAAAACCTAAAAGAAGTAATAATTTCAGAATCATTAGTACCTCTACAAACTAAAGTAGGAGAGTATAACCAACCACTTTGGTCAACTATTAGAATGTTTCCTTCTACTAGGATTTACGTTATGAACCCTCCTGGTACGTTAATGTATGAAAAATGGTTTGATATTAGAGATAGAAGAGATGGTCCAACTCAAATTAGAATGAGAGACGAATTTACCTTCGGTATTGGTAACAGACTTCAGTTAGATTTATATAGTCATACAGTATTTGATGGCGAAAATGAAAATCATACTTTTGAATGGAAAGGTTTTTCCGGGGAAGTAAGGTATGCATTAGCAGATTGGGGAAAGATCTTTGGTAACCCTACTTTATATTTTGAGTATAAATTAAAGAAAGGTACTAAGGGTATCGAACCTAAGATACTTTTTGGAGATAATATAGGTAAGAGAGGTATATGGGGAGTAAATTTAATTTATGAGGCTAATATAGCAGCACTAAAAGAAAACCAAGAAAGAGAATATGCGTATACTATGTCTTACGGTACAATAGTTAGTAAATCTTTAACTGTAGGAGCGTCTCATATGTTTAGGTATAATGATTTTGGAGGAACTACAAGAGAATTTTATGTTGGACCGCTAGTACAGTATAGATTTAATAATAAAGCTTACATAAGCTTAGAATATCTTCCAGGTCTTAACCAAGATGCTAAAAAATCTAGATCTATGATTATAGCTGCATGGAGATTCTAATAAACAACCAACAATTTCTCGTTTATCTGGGGTTAATAATGATTATAACCGGGATACTTAAACAAAAGGGATACTTAACTGATGTTTTTAGCTTTCTCCTGCATACAGTCAAATCAAAAAAACTAGTTTTATTTTTAATTTCATTATTTGGGGGTATTTTACCTATTCCAGGTAGAGTAGCTGTTTCAGCTGGTATACTTGACATAATTGCTCCAAAAGATAAGGTAGGAAGAGAAAGTTACGGTATAATAGACTACCTTTCTACACATCATTATTATATTTGGTCTCCTTTAGAGAAAACTGTTATTATTCCTATGGCGGTACTAGGGTTAACTTATGGGGAGTTATTATATACTTTATTTCCTTTAATTATTATATCTTTTTTTATTATTGCTATCTATATTTTTAAATTTGATAACAGTAATATTAACATTCCTAAAAAAAGTAGTGTAAAGTATAATAATATACTTGCTATTTTCTTTCCATTTATTATAACTTTAATTTTAACCGGTATTACAAATCAGTACTTAATTATATTCTCAGCATTTACTATGTACCTTGTTAATTATTCTAAATCATGGAAAAACTTTGTGGGGTATATTAATTGGAAGTTAATATTAAGTGTCGGAGCAGTAATAGTACTTTCTAATATTGTTACTCTTTATAATAATGACATACAAAACTACTTAGGAGATTTAACAAAAGATACTAGTATATACTACATTGGTATAATTTGCTTTCTCAGCTCTTTTTTTCTTGGCTCATCAGGCAAATACGCAGGTATTGTTTCAATTATATGTTCAGTAGTAGGTATAAAGTACTTACTATTTATTTTTACAGCTTGTTATTCTGGGTATTTACTATCCCCTACGCATAAATGTATTTATATAGGTCAGCAATACTTTGGAACTCCAATCAAAAAGTATGTATTTGCTATAGGTACATGGGCTTTTGCAATGTTAACATATTCAACATTTAACTTAATATGGTAATATGTACTATTTATTATAGTATATAAATTAAACTAAAAATCAAAAAATGGCAATTAACTATACATGGAACTGTAAAACAGTAGATACATACCCTACTCATTCAGACGGACAAGATCCCGTAAACCAAGAAAACGACGTAATATTTAACGTACACTGGGCAGTAACTGGCCACTTAATAGATAACGAAGTAACACATTCTGCTTCTAGTATAGGAACACAAGTGTTATCGACTGAAGATCTGTCAAGCTTTACTTCTTGGGACGATGTTACTCATGATGATATCGTAGCATGGACAACTGGTTCAATGATAGCATCAAATTCTGGTTCAGTAGACGGAATAAAAAGTTCTATATCTTCTTCTATCAATGAAAAAATAAACCCTACAGTAGTAACTAAATATATTTCTTAAGAGTAGTTGCTTATTAGAAAAAGTATTACTATATTATATAATAATCGATTAATTAAAATTTAAAAAAATGGCAAATCAAAAGTTAGTTCAAGAAGAACTAGACAAGTTACAAGAGATTCAACAGAAAAACAATGCTTTAATTCAAGAACTAGGTTCTATTGCGTTAACTGAAATTACTTTAGCAGAAAGAAAAGAATCTGCTGAAAAATTTCTAGCTGACCTTAGAAAAGCAGAAAATGAAGCTGCAAAAGAACTTGAAGACAAGTATGGAGTAGGTTCAATTGATATTTCAAAGGGAGAGTTTATTCCTAATGCAGAAGCAGCTCCTGCTGCAAAAGCATAAGTTATTGAAATAACTCTTAAAAAAGTAAAGGATAAAAGGGAGAATTTTTTTAGATTCTCCTTTCCTATTTATATAAGTAAAGGTATACTAAAGACTTTTATAGTTTTTAGACTTCTGAACTATATTTATAATAAACTAAAAAATTAAACAGACCTAACATGGCAGAAACTATCATCTCCCCAGGTGTATTTACCAGAGAAAATGACATCTCTTTCATACAACCATCCCCTGTAGAAGCTGGAGCGGCGATTATCGGACCTACAGTAAAAGGTCCTGTCGAAGAACCATCAGTAGTAACTTCTTATAATGAATACGTAAGAAAGTTTGGTACATCATTTGAATCTGGTTCAACTAAGCAGGAATACTTTACTTCAATAGCGGTAAAAAATTACTTCCAGCAAGGAGGTAATACTTGTCTAGTAACAAGAGTCGTTACTGGATCATTTGCAGCAGCTACTTCAACACACATTTCATCCTCAATAAACGACAGTGTGCAACCATTCACTATTAAGTCGATTGGTAAAGGAGCTATTTTCAATAATTCAACTGCGGTATCTGACCAAGGAAGTGAATCCACTGGAGGAGCATTAGAATCAGGTTCAGCAGATAATATTCGTTGGGAAGTTTCTAATGTAGATAATTCTAAAGGAACATTTACATTATCTATACGTAGAGGGGATGACAGTCACAATTCAAAAATTGTGCTTGAAACATTTAATAATATCTCATTAGATCCTAATGCTGATAACTATATAGAAGAGGCAATTGGTACACAGTATAAAACTAAAGCTACTGACGGGACTAAAACATATGTAAAATCAGTAGGAGATTACGTTAATAAATCTTCTTACATTTATGTAGGTTCGGTTAGCCCAACAGTTGACTATTTAGGTAATGACGGAGTAACGGTAGGAGTAGATGCAGCAGGCGCTTCTTATTCAGGTTCTTTACCGATAGTTGAATCAGGATCATTTCACGGTGGTACTGGAAACAATGCAGTAGCTGGAGCTAATTATTTTGATAATATTTCAAATATTAAAACACAAGGATTAGTTGCTGGTTCATATACTGATGCTATTTCGATTTTAGAAAATAAAGATGATTATCAATTTAATATCATCTCAGCACCTGGATTAATATATTCATTTGCAACTCACACTACTCCATTAGATAGTCTTGTTACTTTAGCAGAAACAAGAGGAGACTGTATTGCAGTAGTAGACTTACAAGGATATGGTTCAACCGTATCTAATGTTACTTCTACAGGTACATCTTTAAATTCATCATATGGAGCAACTTACTGGCCTTGGGTACAAGTATTATCTGATACAGGTAAGTTAGTATGGGCACCTGCTTCTACGGTTATACCGGGAGTATATGCCTTTACAGATAATAGTTCAGCACCTTGGTACGCACCAGCAGGATTAGTAAGAGGAGGAATAGTAGGTGTAGTACAAGCAGAACAAAAATTAACTAGAACTCAACGTGATACTTTATATGACGGTAAAATTAATCCAATAGCTACTTTCCCTGGACAAGGTATTGCAGTATTTGGACAAAAGACTTTACAGACTAAAGCTTCTGCTTTAGATAGAGTAAACGTTAGACGTTTATTAATCGAACTTAAGAAATTCTTAGGAGACCAAGCTAGAAATTTAGTATTTGAACAGAATACTGTAGCTACTCGTAATCGTTTCTTAGCGACGGTAAATCCATACTTAGAGTCAGTAGTACAACGTAACGGTTTATACTCTTACAGAGTAGTAATGGATGACACAAACAACACAGCGGATGTAGTTGATAGAAATCAATTAGTAGGACAGGTATTTATTCAGCCAGCTAAAACAGCAGAATTTATAGTACTTGACTTTACAGTTGAGCCAACTGGAGCAACATTCGGAGCATAATTAAATTAACAGATATTTATAATAAAGTAATACAAACATGGCAGTATTAGATCCAAACGAAATAATGTTTAAGGCGTTCGAGCCAAAAGTACAAAACAGATTTGTAATGTACATGGACAACATTCCTTCTTTCATGGTAAAGAATGTAAAAGCTCCTACCTTCACTGATAACGTAGTCAAACTTGACCATATTAACTCTTACAGAAAGATCAGAGGTAAGAGAGAGTGGGAAGATATGACAATGACACTATATGATCCGATCACACCTTCTGGTGCTCAAGCGGTAATGGAGTGGGCTCGTCTATCTTACGAGTCAGTAACAGGAAGAGCTGGTTATTCAGATTTCTACAAAAAAGATTTAACTCTTAACATTCTAGGCCCAGTAGGGGATATAGTTGGAGAGTGGATTATTAAAGGAGCATTCCTTACAAATGGAGATTTCGGTCAATTTGACTGGACTTCAGATGAAGCAGTAGACGTATCAATAACTGTAGCCATGGATTATTGCGTACTTAATTACTAAAGTAATTACCTACATATACTTAAAGAACCCGGTTTTTCCGGGTTTTTTGTTTGTATAATAATTTTTTTTTCTTATATTTATAAGAATAAAACTGGTTTTAAACAATAAAATTTATGGAATCTAAATTTAAATTACCTACCGAAACGGTAGACTTACCCTCAAAAGGACTTTTATACTCAGAAAATTCCCCTCTATCTAGTGGTACTGTAGAAATGAAATATATGACTGCTAGGGAAGAAGACATTCTTACTAACCGTAATTATATTTCTAACGGTACTGTAATAGATAAGTTATTAAAATCCTTAATAGTAACTAAAGATTTAAACTTTAACGATTTATTAGTAGGAGATAAAAATGCTATAATGGTAGCAGCAAGGATTTTATCTTACGGTAAAGATTATACTATAACTCTAAACGGTACTCAGCATACTGTTGATTTATCTACTTTAGAGCATAAGGTATTAGATGAATCTTTATACAAAGATAAAAAAAATGAATTCGAATTTACTTTACCTCATACAGGTAATAAAATTACATACAAACTATTAACTCATAATGACGAAATAGCAATAGATAAAGAGATAGCAGGTTTAAAGAAAATAGACAAACAAGCTTCTCCTGAGGTAACCACTAGATTAAAAAGAATGATTACCTCAGTTAATGGTATGGTAGAACAGAAAGATATTAGAGATTTTGTCGATAATTACCTATTGGCTAAAGATGCTAGAGCATTTAGAGCAGAATATTCCAGAGTTCAGCCAGATATTAATTTAAAATTGTCTATTGATGACGTAGAGGAGGACGTAGATTTGCCCATTGGGCTTAACTTTTTTTGGCCTGACGCCTGAGTATAGAACAAATATATTCTCTCAAATACATCAAATAGTTTTTCACGGTAACGGCGGTTACGATTGGCCTACGGTTTATAATATGCCTATTTGGTTAAGAAATTTTACTTTTCATAAAATAAAAGAATGGCACGAGAAACAAAATGAAGAACAAAGTAAAGCATCTAAACAGAATAGTAGTAATAAACCGCAAATAGCTAGACCTAATATTAAACCAAACTATACAACTAAGGCTTCTAAATAACAGAGGCCTTAACTATTTATACTATATAGTACATTTATGGCTAGAACAGAAAAAGAAATTAAAGAACTAAATTTAGCAGCACAGGAGTTTCTAACTACTGTTACCTCTTTGGCTGCTTCTTTAAAAGATAATGCTAAAGCTATAGCTTCTGAAAGCGGTGAAACACAGCAAAAATCTATAATCAATACTTCTAAAGCTACAAAGTTAGCAGAAAAGCTTAAAACTTTTACAAAAGAACAACTAGCTGATAAAAAGACACTATCTCTATTTGAATCTCAAATAAACGATACTAAAAGTATACAAGCAGGGATTGAAGCAGAAATCTCAGAATTACTTAACAAACAAGTTTCTGGAGCTGAAGACCTAACGGAAGCCGAAAAAGCTAGACTAGAAACATTAACTAATTCTAGAGTAGAGTTTAAAGGTATAGTAGGTGAAGCAGAAAAATTAAAAGATACATTAAACGATATAGATGAAGAAGTAGGCTTTTTTGAATCTTTAGCAGGATTTGCTAGCGATTTACCTGGAGTAGGAAAACTATTCGGTGAATTCGAAAGAGCAGCACAAGCATCTAGAAAAGCAGCATCAGAAGGAGGAAACTCTTTTGTAGCAGGAGCAGAACAATTTGCCGGTGCAGCAGGTAAACTTGCTAGTACTTTCGCTTTAGCTAAATTTGTACAGGGTATTAATATAGGGTCTGAACGTATAACTACATTTTCTAGACAATTAAATATGAGTAATGATGCTGCAAACGCATTAAATACTCGATTCGTTAGATTAGGAGCAACAGTAGCGGGTATTAGACCAAAGGAACTAGAAGAATCATTACTTAATATATCAGAATACTTAGGAATTACAGCAGATTTAACTAACGATACCGCTATTGCATTTGCAACTTTAACAGGTAAGTTAGGATTATCTGCAGATCAAGCAGCTAATTTAACCACATTTACTTCTGCTACCGGTAAAACTTTAGGAGATTTTAACAGAGAATTAGTAGGAACAGTTTTACAGCAAAATTATGCTAATGATGCTGCTGTTAGATATCAAGACGTATTTAAAGACATCTCTCAAGCAGGAGCTGCTACACAGATGACTATTTCTAAGTTTCCTGGCGGGATACAAAAAGCAGCATATCAAGCAAGAAGATTAGGTTTATCTTTTTCTCAACTTGAGTCTTCTGCATCTGCATTGTTAAATTTTGAATCATCTATTGAAGCAGAGTTAGAAGCTGAATTGCTTACAGGTAAAGAACTAAATCTAGAAAGAGCAAGGTTAGCTGCATTAACAGGAGATCAAGCAACATTAGCAGCTGAATTAGCTAAAAACTTTGGATCTGCTGCTGAATTCTCAGAACAAAATGTATTAGCACAGGAAGCTCAAGCAAAAGCAATGGGTATGACTCGTGAAGAATTAGGAGAAACGTTAATGCGACAAGAGGCAATGCGTAATCTTGGTGCTAGTACTACAAAAGAATTTGAAGCTAAACTTAAAGCAGAACAAGAAAATATTAAGTTATTAGAGAAAGCAGGAAAATTTGAAGAAGCTAGGTTAGCTAGACAAGACCTTTTCAGTAAATTAGGTGATAGTGAACTTAAAAGACAAATCGAAAATAGATCACTTGCAGAACGTCAAGCAGAGGCAATGGAGCAACTTGCAGAAGCTGCTTCTACTCTTGCAGCGCCATTTCAATTTATCGGTAAAATATTTGATGGCATAGGAACAACAGCAGGAGGAGTAATGGTCGGTATAGGTAAGATTAGTAGTAAGTTACTAGTAATGGGTAATTTTTTTAAAGCTAATTTATTAGAACCAATTGCTAAAGCAACCAGTTTTTTAGGTAAACTTTTTAGTAAACTAGGAGGAGCCGGCTTGAAAGCTACAGGGAAAACAGCAGCTATGTCGTTATTAAAAAAAATACCTGTACTTGGACTTATAGTAGGAGCCTATGCAGGTTACAAAAGATTCTCAGGAGGTGATACTCTTGGAGCTATAATGGAAATGGGTTCCGGGATAGCCTCACTATTCCCAGGGATTGGAACCGGCATTTCAGCGGGTATAGATACAGCAATTTTAGGAAGAGATGTCGCAAGAAGAAGTAAAGGTAAATCCACAGTTTCAGAAAATGCTTCTGATTCTATTAAAGTACAGGATTTTACTATTAAAACCCACCCGAAAGATTCTCTTGTTATGGCAGGAGGTACTAAATTAAATGCAGGAGCTGAAAAAACTAATCAACTTTTAGAAAAACTAATCACCGCAGTAGAAAAAGGCGGTCATGTTTATATGGACGGTAATAAAGTAGGACAATCATTAGTACTATCTTCTTACCAAAGCTCATAACACTAATATTTATAATAAAAACTAAAACTATGTCATTATTAACTAAACTTAAAGAATCTGAATTAGGTTTACAAGGTATCACACCATTAACTAGAGATGGAGCAAAGAATACATCAACTTTGCATAATCTATCTTCTATCACTGACAGTCCTGATATCTTAAAACAACCTTCAGTATTAGATTTAGATGGAAAGACTCCTTCTAAATACACGGATAACCCACCTAAATAAACTTTATGAGTTTATTACGGCTAAAAAGTGACTTGAAATCCTTAAAGTATGGAGATTTCCAGACTAAGGACCCGTTGATTACTAAGGATATTAATAATCCTCCAAGTAATAACACTCTTTCTATGCAAGTTACTCGCCGGGTAGACGATACCATAAGGATTGTTAAATTACTTGCAACCAAGCCTGGAATTTCTTTTGTAGCTAAACAAGCTGCTCTAGAAATTGTAAAGCAGAATATGAATTCTGACGGAAAAGAGAAGATTTTAAAATCTCTTGCTAAGGCTGGTTTGAATAC
>Ga0222717_10002518_pt1 | contig 14125 bp, 7 predicted proteins | sample C33_18DmetaG_FD_165053 | JGI IMG/M metagenome (GOLD analysis project Ga0222717, IMG submission 165053) | Estuarine water microbial communities from San Francisco Bay, California, United States - C33_18D | ecosystem: Environmental > Aquatic > Marine > Unclassified | place: USA: California...
GACACCACGTCCTTTTTACGATGGATACATCCGTAAAAAGTGGCGGTCATTTTTCGATTATGGCCTTGGAATGTTAGGCGACTTCGGCTGTCACACATTTGATACGCCAGTTTGGGCACTTGATCTGGATCCGCCAACTGTCGTGGAGTGTATTTCACGTGAGAAATCACTGAAAGGAGTCATTCCAAAGGGTAGCCAAATCGATTTTCATTTCCCTGCAAAAGGAGATCGTGGTCCGGTCAAGCTCACATGGTTCGACGGGCCACAAGATTGGGAAAAAGTCGGGCGTATTGACCAATTTGGACTCAAAGCAGCGAACTCACTCGGAAGATCCTGCTGGATGGTTGGCACTAAGGGCGCTATCGGCTGCGGCACACATGCTGGGCACCCTGCGATCGCACCCGGTGAGTTACGTAAAAGCTACAACGAGAACAAGCCTGCCGAAACCATTGCCCGTGTTCAAGGAGGCCCATTCCGCGAGTGGCTACGTGCCATCAAGGGAGAGGGGCCAGAGCCTGGATCAAACTTCACCTACTCCGCCAAACTCACCGAGATTATTTTGTTAGGTGTTCTCGCTCAGCGTTTCAATACCCGCATCGAGTGGGATGCCAAGAACGCCCGCATCACGAACCACCCCGAACTCAACGTCTACGTCAACGAGCCCGTTCGCGAAGGTTGGGCATACGGTAAGGATTTGTAATCTAGGGCTGGTTTAAAACTTCTCATAGCTAGTTCAATAGCTATGCGTGGATCGATACCGCATACCCTCCTACTAAGAGATAATCAACTTGGTGGGAATTCAGCAGATTCAAGAAATCTTTGAAGTCTTGGTGGAGGTTCTCCATGGGGATACATGTATTGTCTAAGCTGTTCCAGAGTCCGTAAACGATCGGGTATACTCATGCTCCAACGCTCCAGACGGTCTGCCTTATCAGCTGCGTCAAAAGTTTCGAATACTTGGATGGCTGTTTTATCAATCATTTTTTGTTGCTTGACCGCCGCAGGTCTTGCCCAAGGATTTTAGGTGATTTTCTTCCCTCTGTCGCGTTAGGAATAAAGGCAACAGGGGGGGGCGAATGCTCATCCCATGCAAAATCTTGGGAATCCTGTCAAAAACCGATCAACCTACTCACTCCACTTAAAATAAATGACTAACAGTGATCACATTCGCAATGCCACCTTCATCCATTATCCGGGCTGGCGACAAATACACGCGTAGCGTGAAATGCCTTCCACGAGGTCGCAACGAAAATCCGGGAACTAGTACCATCGTGCCTCTATACAGAAGCGAGATTTCATTCACAATGTGGTTACAGAATCTGGTCTACAAGCCAATGATCAGAACGATTATATCTAGAACATAAATCATTCATCCTGAACCCACTGGGGTTAGGCTGCGCTAGAAATTAATCTTGCTCTTATTTTAAGAAGAATGGAAATACAATATAACCACGCGTTCATCTCACACTCTGAGCGTAGATATTCCATGACCAACCTTACCCAACTTGGCCAGCACCATCAGAAATCCGGCTTTGCTCTCATTGCCACGATTTCTGTGATGGTGCTGCTTGTCCTGGTTGCACTGGCCATGCTCAGCCTGAGCACGATCGAGCTGCGAGCCAGTCGGAATGGCAATGACATGGCACAGGCGCAAGCAAACGCACGGCTCGGGTTGATGGTCGCACTGGGTGAGCTACAGAAATCAATGGGCCCCGACCAGCGGGTGAGTGCCCCGGCTCAGTTGGTTCACCAAGACGCCCCGCGCGGACTGACCGGTGTCTGGCGCAGCCACCGCGCCACCGCAGCGAATCCCTCGGTCGATCCAGACGAGAACTTCCTGCGCTGGCTGGTGTCCTCCCCCGATCACACCGGAAAAGAAGACATCACGACGCTGCCCACGGGAAGCGGCCAGGTGGCACGGCTGTTGGGTGAAGGAACAATGGGAGTGGACGCGACGGCGAACGATTTCTTTGACGCCGCCATCGTGGAAGTTGACGCCACCGCTGCCACAGGACCGGGCGGATACGCCTACGCTGTACTCGACGAATCAACCAAGGCACGCATCGACCTCGTGCCTGGGACCAATCCACACGGCGAGGCCGGCATGCAGGCAAAGCTCGGCGAGGCGGTGCGCTTCGGCGCAGAGACCATCCCGGAAATCGCTCCGGACGGATTTGCCTGGTGGGAAAACAGCGGCCAGGCACGGGCTACATCGCTTGCCAACGGGTCACTGCTGACTGGTCAAGCTACACTGGCACAACGCAACCACGACCTCACCGTCTGGTCGCGCGGAGTCCTCAGCGACACCGCGCGCGGTGGCCTACGTGGTGACCTCAGCGTGCTCTGTGACAACCTCCCAAGCAACTTCACCAATAAACGCATTTACTCGGAGGCCACGGCGGCATCAGCCGCGTCCAACCCCTACTGGACGGGTCTGCGCGACTTCGCCACGCGCTACCGGACGCTTCAGTCGTCATCCACCGAAAAATACATGGTATCCGCATCGGTCCCCGATGGATACAACCCGTATCTTGATTATGGAAACCGGATCAAACCCAACCCGGGGCACTCGCCGAATGGAGCCCCGCTGGCGCCAGTGGTGACCAGGGTAGAGATGGTTTTCTCGATGCTCACACGTGATCCACATGTCGGGATGGGTTACATCCAGCATTTCGATCCACTGCACCGCTACATGCTTTACATGGTCTACTCACCGGTCATCACGATATACAACCCGTATAACATACCGATGACCTTCTATCCGCCACGCATCCGCCTGGCCAACATCCCCATCGGTCTCCAGTTCTTCATCAACGGAGTACCGCAAAACACCCAACACGTGTCGCTCAACCAGTGCTATATCTGGAGGGAAACCAACCCGAACCACCGCAAGGAGTTCTACCTCAAACTCGTCGAGCAGCGCAACGCCGGCAACTCTGCAGACCAGATTACGCTCGGGCCTGGTGAATCGCGAATCTACGGTTCCGCCGTCGACCCTAACAGGACCTGGGGCATGGAAGACATGGGGAACCGCACCATCTTCGACTGGAACGATGACCTGACGTCAAAAGCCGAGCCCTTCGAGCTATCTGCAGGCTGGAACGGATCCGGGGTTGGGTTCAATCTGGACTACCTGCACCCGAAGCATTTCTGGCAACCAGGCACCGATGAAAGTGGTGCCGTGATGCTCAGACAAACCGATACGGTAAACGTCTCCTTTCAACCTCTGATGCACGCCAGTGCCAACCAGCAATTCACCGCGACCATCGAACTCGACCGAAATGGGCAGGGCGACTACAAACCTGCCAGTGTGTTAGAGCTCGCCTTCGATTCAACCGAGGCAATGCTAGCCCTCTTCACTGATCGACAACAGGGTGACATCAAGTTTCCTGCCAAGTTCGAAACCGATATTCTAGCCATCGATCTTTATGAGAGGAACAACACCCCGATCAAAGACTATGCATCGATGCGCCCGTTTGCCCACTTTACATTTTCTAACAAAACAGGCATTGATGCCGGTTCCGCCAGCCGCCCTGGGACAATCAATCCGGCCACCAACCTGATCACTCGAGTTGACGCCGGCCAGGACCCAGCCATTCAATCGATGGAGGTAACTATGCTTCAGGTCGAAAACCCTGGAGCGGGCAATCCTGGCGCCATCGAGATCGATCCACGGGATCGCGCCTACTCATACACTGGCACGAGTGCCATGACAGGCGTTCGCGCCTTCCCAATCTACGAAGTACCCACCATCCCGCCTCAGTCGGTCGCGCAGATACGGCACGCCGGTCTCGCTAACTCTGGATATCTTCCGCATTCCGCCTACACCACGGGCGAGTCGTGGGCACACCCGCTGCTGCCGCGGGATAAGGTCGTCAAGACTACCAATCTCCAAAATTCCCCCTACCTCGACCATAGTTGGCTGGCTAACAACGAGCTGTGGGATTCCTGGTTCTTCTCCACCATCTGCTCCTACGAGGGCAAAGCCTTCGGAAGTAATCAACCACAAAACCTCGAAAAAGTCCTGGATGGTTTCTTTGCGGGTAAGCAACCGCTACTCAACTCACGGCTTGACCCGCGAGTAACCTCAATTGCAGACACATCCGATCTGGCCGCAGAGCTGGCTGGTGCAAGTGATGCCTACAGGAAAACCGCGCAACACCTCTGGGTGAAGGGACCGTTCAACGTGAACTCACTCTCAGTGGACGCCTGGAAAACCGTGCTCTCTTCGCTCAACAAAACCAACATCACCTACACGACCTACGACAAAAAAATCGACTGGTCAACACGCACCGAAGAGACCGAACAAGCAACACACCCGCTGCCACGTCACCGTCTCCCGGCAGGGCCGGCGATCGATGAAGATAGCCACCGCGAAGACCGCTGGCGCGGGTTCCGCCAGCTCAAGGACGAAGACGTGGATGCGCTGGCTGAAGCAATCTGCGAGGTCATCCGTGAGCGTGGTCCATTCCTCTCGCTGGCCGGATTCGTCAACCGCGATCCCAGCAGCGACAATCTCGACCACGCCCTGCGTGGGGCACTGCAGGAGGCCATTGATCGCAGTGACGTGAACAAGATCTTTAGTTCGGATGCAGTCGATCTGGATCGTGATGGTCGTAATATACCGCTGGCAGAAGTCCGGGCGGACGGTTTCGCTTTCCCCGAGGCGATTGCCGGAGACAACTTCCAGGGTGCCCCGGGCTTCATAAGTCAGGGCGACATCCTGAGTGCCCTGGGAACGGCACCCACCGTGCACAGCGACACCTTCCGTATCCGTTCCTACGGCGAAACTATCCGTGGGGGCAAGGTGGTGGCCCGCGCCTGGTGCGAGGCGATCGTTCAGCGGACCCCCGACTTCATTGACCCACAAGATTCCGCCGAAACTCTCCTGGGAAATCTAACCAGTGGACCGAACAAGCAGTTTGGCCGCCGTTTTGAAATCGTCGGGTTCCGCTGGCTCGCTCCGGATGAAATCTAACGCCAGCCCGATCGACCTTCCTATGATGTCCTCACCTACTTGTGAACGTCAATCCGCCGCTCCATGCTTGCTGCTGATTGTTTTTCTGACCATCCTCACTTGCTCAGCCATATTTGCAGACGAGCAGACCATCGAATTCCGCACCCTTTGTTTCCAGCACCAGGAGGACATTAAAAAAGTCCTGACCTCCTCGCCAGATGGAAAGGGCAAGGATATGCTCGAGGTGCCAATCAACCGTGCCTACTCAGAAAAAATGAAGATGACCGCCAAGGATGGCCTCGCGGTGTTCGCCGTCAAGGTTCCCGGAGTTGATGGCGAAGAACCAACGTTCCGGACGGTGGCTCAGGCCAAACTACCGGCAAGCCGCCAGGTGCTTTTCGTTTTCCTGCCGGGTGGGGGCAAAGGGGCAAAACATCCGTACCGGCTGCTCGCTCTGGCCGATGACGAACGTAGCTTCCCGTGGGGCCATGTGCGCATGATCAACATCGCTCCCGTATCGGTCCGATTTAACCTCGGCGAATACTCGGGAACAAAGGCCAGAACCCTGAAACCCAACACCCGCGACCAGGTAGCCAAGATCCGCAAACTCAACCCCTACAACATGTACAACGTAGTGATCGAGTTCCAATCCAAGTCAGGCTTCGCCGTCACGAACAACACCCGCTGGAAATCCATCGCGCGCAAGCGCGACCTCGCCATCTCCTTTATCCACCCGAAAACACGCCGTCCTACCGTGGCACTCTTCTCAGACCTGCGCCGACAGTATGATGAGCCTAAAAAGACTCCCTAACAGGAGTGGTTTTTCCGCTCTTGAGCGATCCGAAGGACAGCTTTGCATGCAGTTGCGCCTATAGAGGGATCCTCGTCAAGTTCTGCGTCCCTACGCGGTGCATCAGTCAGTCCCGTAGCCCAGCCCTATCAAATAATTTTCTCCCGCAGCGCCTTGGCAACTGCACCGGTGTTGGTGGATACGTGTAGTTTTGTGTAAACGCGCTGCAAGTGGCCCGAGACGGTGCTGGTGCTGAGATCGAGGGCGTCAGCGATTTCTTTCTTGAGTAGACCATCTGCGAGCAGACGCAAAATCTCGCTTTCGCGAGGTGTGAGATGGTAATCTTCGGTGGGAGGGGCAGCTGGCCCCATGCTGGCAAATGCGTCGAGCACCTTCTTAGCGACCTCTGGGGTCATCGGTGCGCCGCCGGCCACCACCTGCCGGATCGCCTCGCCGATCTGATCGATCCTGGAGTCCTTCAAGACGTAGCCCGAGGCCCCGGCGGACACCGCCTGGAAGATTTTGTCGGCATCGTCAAAGACCGTCAGGATGATCACCCGAGCCTCCGGCGCACGTTCGCGAAAGGAGCCGAGCGCGGTGATGCCGTCCATCCCTGGAAGCTGCACGTCGAGCAGGATCACATCGGGAAGCGGGTTGTCGTCGAGGGCGGAAAATGCTTTTTCCACCGAGTTGAACCGACCGGAGCATTCCATGCCGTCGAGGCCATTGACCACTCGCTCCACGCCTGCGGAGAACATGGTGTTGTCCTCCACCAGCCAGACGCGGGTGTTCTTTTCGTTGTTCGTTTTCATTTTAAATCGGAGTTGAGTGGGGAAGTGAAAGTAATGCAGGTGCCTTCGCCCGGAGTGCTTTCCACACGACAGGTCCCTTTCAGGCGTTCAGCCCTTTGCTGCAAGTTTTTCATGCCGTTGCCGCATGCTAAGCGTTCTTGCGGATCGAAGCCTTTGCCGTTGTCGCGGATCTCGAAACTCAAGTCACGATCGCCGATCCTGATGCTGACTTCGACCGACGTCGCACCGGCGTGTTTGCGCACATTGTTGAGTGCTTCCTTGAAGGCGAAGAACACATGCCGCCGGAACAGCAGTGACACCTTGCGGTTCCGGTATTCGGCGGGTTCCACCGAGAGAGAGACGGATTCATCTCCAAGAATAACCTCCGTGGCGCGGCGCATCCGGGTGACCAGATCCCTCAGCCTCGTGTCGCCGTGTTGGATCAGCCAAACGATATCTTTCATCGACTGCGAGGTCTCCTCCGCCGTCTCTCTGATCGTCTCAAAATCCTCCCGGGCCTGCCCCTCTCCACTGCTCTTGCAGCCCATGTCACTCAGCAGAACGATGCCCCCGAGGTTGCAGCCGATGTCGTCGTGTAGATCGCGTGCTATCTGGTCGCGCAACTGTACCACGGCTCTGCGCTTAACCGCGCGTTGCCGCACCAGCATCCACCCCCATCCCAGCGCCGCCACCACCCCGAGGGTGCCGCTGCCGTAGCCCAGCACCTGCCCGGTCACGCGCACCTTGCGGTCCCGCTGCAGAATCAGCGAGGCCCGCTCCCGCTCCAGCTCGCCATGCCTCTCGATCAGGTCGAGGTATTCCGGGTATTCGATGAGGCGGTGCCGACTGCTGAACCCGTCCACCACATAATCCGGCGCCCACCCGGTGGCATCCGGCTTGTCGGTCACGTCCGACGCTTGCACCGCTTTGCCCAACGCCACGTTCTCCCCGCCCGAATAAGCCTGAATCTCTGCCAGAGCGAATGCGTGTTGCCCCTTTCGATGTCGCCAGAGTTGCTTGGTCAGGATGCGCAAATACCGCGCCCGGTAGCCCGATGGCAGCGCACGGAATGCGCACCCACCCGGAAACCCGAGCAGTGGTCCGGGTCCGTCCCCATGGAGCCGTCGCCATCCCTCCCCGGAAAACGTGGGATCGCTCGACAGCTCGACCACCATTTCCATGGGCCAGGCACGCCCGCCCACCACCTCGGGCACCTCCGACTCGACCGCCACGAGCCGGATCTCGTCGATGGGGTACTCCCGCCCGAAATCCACCACCACCCACTTCGGGCTCTTAGGCAGATCCGTCGAGGCACTCAGATAACCTAAGGTCGGGCTCTCATCCGTCGTCACCGGAAGCCCCAGGGAGCTCTGGTTATCGGCGAAGCGGATCAGTGCCCAATGCGGGTAAAAATCGAGATTGCTCGATGCCTCTGGCGTCCCTTCTTCCTTCGGTCCCCGCCAGCCTGTTAGCACGTTGTTGCCGGAAAGCACCATGAGTTCCTCCAGCGCCCACATGAACCCGTCCGTCAATCCGTCCTCCACCGGGACATGCCGCGTCGAGACAAAGCGCACATAGCGCCCTTCCATCGGATCGATGTGGAAAATCATCGGGTGCCGACCCGGGTTCTCGACGTCCTCCGCAGTCCGGTCGACCACCGTCACCGCCCTTTCCATTTCCGGATTCTCCGCCACCTCAATGCGGAATCGCAGGGGGAACCCATAGCCTTCGCCTTTTTTTCCAAACCTTGGGATGTGCGTCGGCACCGCCACGATCCGGTCGATCTTCTGTTGGCGTCCCAGATCGAGCTGCACCCACTGCGACTCGTCCTGGTCGTAGAGCGTGGCACTGCGGAAGCCGTAGCGCTCCGCCAATGGGGTCGCCCGCAATTGCGGTAGCTCGTCCAGTTCCCGAGCTAGCTCCCCGAGCCGAGCCTCGATCCTGCGCATCTCGGGACTGACTACCCGCGCAACCCGTCCGGCAATCCCGCCCTCACCCGTCTCTTCCGCCCGCAGGTCTCCGGCGCCAAACGCCCATATTCCTGCCAGCAGCCCTGTGGAAAATATCAGGGGGATGTTTGAGAAAATGGGCATTGCCCTGCAATCCTAATTCGCATTCCCCACGGTGTCATGCCTAAACGCCGCCCTGAGACTAGTACGATCGTCCCTCTATACAACATTGGGTATTTATTCAATGATCAGGATTGAATCACAAGTTTCACTCCCAGTCCTCCCCATCCTAGGGCACTGGACGACCTGAGATCGATATAGAACAACCCAAAAATAATCCAAATGAAAAAAAACAAAACGACACTTAATCTCGCCGCTGTCGCGGCCTCAACCCTCGCCCTCACCGGCCTCTCGGCGCACGCCGCGACGGTTTGGAACGTGAACATCGGAAGCGAGGATCTCGCTGGTTACCAAGGTGCCGCCACCGAAAACGCCGCCGCTGGCAGTACGTGGAACGCCGTGACGTCCGCCGCATCAACAACGCTCGACGATTCGACCGGTGATAACAGTGCCGGTGTCACCATTGCAATGACTCCGACTGCGGGCCACGCGGTTAATTTTGGTATTACAACCCAAACTGAAGGCGATCTCATCTTCGATTCATGGATGAAGGACGACGGCAACAATGCCGCCTATTCCGCGACCTTCGGTGGCCTGAGCACAGCCGCCGGCACGACCTATGATCTGGTGGTTTATTCCGGGTGGTATTGGGGGCCGGAGGGCGTGCACACCTCTCAATCTGCGGGAACCGGTTTGGCCGGGACATTCGTGATCAACAGCTTGGGTATGAGCGACGGCGTAGGTAATGTTTTCTCGGGTGGCGGCTTGGGTGAAGACACGAACTCGGCCGACGTCGCTGGTAATACCAACTACGCCCGCTTCAACGGGCTTACTCCGGATGGAAGTGGCAACATTACCTTCGATTTCAACTTGGGTGGCGATCTCGATGCCCCGATCAACGGCTTCCAGCTGATTGAGACCGTGCCCGAGCCCTCCACCACCGCATTACTCGGCCTTGGCGGTCTCGCTCTGATTCTCCGTCGTCGCAAGTAACGGCACGCCCGATAGAATCCGAAATTCAATTACACTGGAGCGGCTTGGGAAACCAAGCCGCTCCTTTTTCGCTCACTGTCGCATAGCGAAAGTCGGGGCAGTACGATCGTCCCTCTACTCAGCAGCGGATATTCATTCAGACTGCGGCTTCCTATTTGTAAACGAGAACAGCATCGCAGCCTTCCACTTCCCGGACCACGAAATCCACCGGGAAAACAAACACACCAACCAAATTAGATGAAAACGAAGCCCACTTCGATTTGCCGGATGCACTTGCCTGGCATGGCCGCAGCAATGGCCCTTGCATCAATCCTCGCCCTGACGAGCCCCTCGACCCGCGCCGATACGGTTTGGAACGTTAACATCGGCGGCCAAGATCTCGCCGGCTATCAAGGCGCTGCCACTGAGAACCCTGCTGCAGGCAGCACCTGGAACTCAGTCACGTCGGCCAATTTCACCGGAACGACACTCGCAGACTCCACCGGCTCCAACGCTGCGGGCGTGAGTCTGGATATCACCACCACTGCCACCATCCAGTATATTGATTACGCCCCTTTGACAGGGTCTGGGGACAAAATCTTTGATGTCGCGATCAAGGATTCAGCCAATAGCACCCCATTCAGCGTGGTGATCGGGAATCTCAACACTGGTGCCACCTATGACCTCATCGTCTACTCCGACTGGCTTTGGAAGGCGAATAATGCCCTCCCAGTGACGCAAACCGCCGGCACCGGGATGACCGGCACGATCTATTCGAATCGCGATACTACGTTCCCGGCAGGGAGCGTCGGCCCGCTTCTTCAAGACACGGATCCTACGAATACCACTTTAAATACCGGCACCAACTTCTATCGCATTACCGGGCTTACCCCGAACGCCACCGGTGACCTCGGGTTCGGCATGGGGGGAACAGACTCTCCTTTGAACGGGTTCCAGTTGATTGAAAAAACGAGCAACCCAGGAGACGGCGACCCGCCTACGCCCGACCCGATGACTTGGGCGCTTGGTGGCGCGCCCGCCTCAGCCGGCGAGACCAGCATCACCATGACCGCCACCACCGCCACCGACCCGGGCGGCGTGCAGTATTATTTTACCAATGAAACATGGCCCGATGACTCGCACGACAGCGGCTGGCAGACCAGTCCCACCTACACCGATACCGGCTTGGCCCCCGACACGACCTACGCCTACACGGTGAAGGCACGGGACGGGAACCAGAACACCACGGACCCCTCGACCCCTTCTGCTTCGGCGACCACCGATGAGGCGAACAATACCGTGTTTGCCGTTTGGAACGTCAACTTCGGCAGCCAGATCACCCCGAGTGACAACTACGTGGGCGCGGCTGTTGAAAACACCCAGAACAGTACCTGGAATTCCATCACGAGCACGCCCCAGGCCGCCATGGCGCTGGCAGACTCCACGGGGTCTTCCGCCGCCGGGGTGACTCTTGATCTGACCAGCAGCAAGAACATCTCCACGACAAATCTTAATGGGGGCGACGAGATCTTTTTCAGCTACATCGGGGGAGCGGGAGCCACGTCCGACCTTACAATCAAGGGGCTCACCATGATCAAGACCTATGATCTTATCATTTATTCCGACTGGTGGTGGAAAAATGGCGATAGCTACCCCGTGACGCAAACCGCGGGAACCGGTCTGACCAGCACGATCTACATCAACCGCATCCTGTCGGGGACGGATGGCATTGTTCCCGCGCTGACCGAAGACACCAACCCGGCGGACGTGACGACGGGCGCGGGAAACATCGGCAACTGGTATCGCATCGAGGGGCTCATCCCCGATGTCAATGGCCACCTTGCCTTCCACCTCGGAGACGGGGCGAATGCTCCAATCAACGGCCTGCAACTTCTGGACAACGGCCTCCAGGCGCCTCGTGCGGATATGCTGACCTTTGAACTGCCGGACAATCCAGCCGTCATCAGCGGGGCCAACGTGACCTTGACCGTGCCCTACGGCACGGATGTGACCAGCCTGGCACCCACCTTCACGCTTTGGCCGGGAGCCACCTGCGTTCCGGTTTCCGGCACCGCCCGGGACTTCACCTCCCCGCAGACTTATACCGTGACGTCATCCGATTCGCTCGTGACCAAGAACTACACTGTGACGGTGGTGATCGCTCCTCCGCTTCCGGAGTTTGCCCTAACCGCGCCAGCCACATGGAATGGGCGCCCGAGCGCCACCGTGCAATCGACCATTACCAACCAAGCACTGCTGGATGCCAATGGCGGCGGCAGTTTGAACTATGTCTGGAGTGTGAATGGTCTGGCCGTCTCGACGGAACAAACCAGCCCTGATGCCCTGACGCTGGTCCATTCCCAAGGCAGCGGCGCGTTGACCGTCACACTCGCGGTGGACAATGGCGGGTTTGCGGTGACCGAATCGGTGACGGTGAATGTCCAGGAGCCGGCGAGTGACCCCTGGGTGGAGCGCACACCCGGTGCCAGCGAAAAGCCGGTCACCGGCCAGTTTTTCGCCCGCAACCCGGACACCGGAATCGGCACGATCCACTACAATGGCACGCAGGGCGGCTCGCCCGACGATGTCTTCCTGAAAATCTACACGACCGACGGTGGCGATGTCCTCTACGCCACCCACCGCCAGTCCCTCACAGGGAACGTTTACGCCTTCAGCGTACCGGTTGCGGCGGGCAAGGTGACCTACAAGGTGGTTTACGGAACCAGGACCGGAGGGGTTGACACCTCGGTCGCCACGGTGACCGACCTGGTCTGTGGCGACGCCTACATCATCGAGGGACAATCCAACGCCGTGGCGACCGACAACAGCGACCCGCGTGACAACACCACCAGCCCATGGATCCGCACCTACGGCCGCTCCGGGGGAGGATGGGGCTATGCGCGTAACAAAGCCCCGGACGAATTCTGGGAAATGAACATCGGCTTCTGGGGTATGGCATTGGCCGAAAGCATCGTGGCCGACCATGATATGCCGGTCTGCATCATCAACGGAGCCGTGGGCGGAACGAGGGTCGACCAGCATCAGGCCAATCCGGCGGATCACACCGTGGCCGGAGGTTCGTATGCCATCTACGCCAACCTGCTCAACCGGGTGATCGATGCCAAGCTGACCCACGGAATCCGCGGCCTGTTCTGGCACCAGGGCGAGAGCGATGGCAGCAACTTCGGCCCGATCAGCGATTGGGACTATACTGCCTACGAACAAAACTTCCTGAACATGTCCCTGGCATGGAAGGAGGATTATCCCAACCTCCAGCGCTACATCATCTATCAGGTGATGCCAAATCCCTGCAACATCGGTCCCAAGGGCGACCAAGTGCGCGAGGTCCTGCGCACCCTGCCACGCCTGTATTCGAACATGAACATTCTCAACACTCTGGGACTACCTGGCTACCTGGGGTGCCATTTCAGTGCGGCGGGTTACACGAACATGGCGAATCTGATGACACCATTGGTCAACCAGGACTTTTACGGAGTCGTGCCCGCCACGTCGGTCACCGCACCGAACCTGGTGCAAGCGTATTATACGACTCCCACGCAAAATGCCATCGTGCTGGAATTCGACCAGGACATGACCGCTTGGGATAGCGGTTCTAACAAGTTGTTCTTCCTCGACGGCGTCGCGGGTCTGGTCAGTTCGGGCAGTGTCTCCGGCAATGTGGTCACGCTGCAATTGAGCGCGCCATCCACAGCCGCCACACTCACCTACCTGAAAGACTCGATCTGGAATAACGTGGTAGCTGACCTCGTGTATGGAGCCAACGGCATCGCGGCGCTCACCTTCGCCGATGTCCCCATCGGGGCACTGCCACCGTCGGCGTTCAGCACCTGGGCGAGTGACTCGGCACAGGGGCTCGTCGCCGGAGTGAACGACGGGCCGCTGGATGATCCCAATCTTGACGGCATCAGCAACCTGTTGGAGTTCGTCCTCCTCGGCGACCCGCTCGTGCCGTCGTCCGCGACCCTACCGACCGTGAGCTCGCCCGGCGGCGGGACTTGGTTCTTCGAGTACGAACGCAGCGATCTGTCGGCACCCCCAGCCACCACGCAGGTGGTCGAGTATGGCACGGATCTGGAAAACTGGACCGAGGTGTCCATTCCGCTCACCAGTGCTGGCACCGTGACGATCACCCCCGGCAGCACGTCGGATCACATCAGCGTCGCGCTCCCCGATCTGGGAGCCAGAATATTCGCCCGCCTCAAGGTGAACGAAGAATAGGAATTAGGCTATCCACCCAAGGGCAATAAAATCTTTGACACTACCACCCACAAATAATCTACTAACAGCAATCACATCAACAATGAATCTTCACCTAACAAACATCAAACGTCGGCTCGGCGTCGTTTCCTGTATTTTTCTTTCAGCTCTCACAAGTGAAACATCGTTCAGTCAAGAAGCTGCTGCGGAACCTAACAAATCACCCCGCATCGTCAATATCGTCAATTTCATCCGCCAGTGCGAGCCGCGGATCGACTGGATCACGGAGGAGGTGCTTTACGAGACCGTGGTCGAGCAGGTCAAAATC
>Ga0222717_10002519_pt1 | contig 14123 bp, 15 predicted proteins | sample C33_18DmetaG_FD_165053 | JGI IMG/M metagenome (GOLD analysis project Ga0222717, IMG submission 165053) | Estuarine water microbial communities from San Francisco Bay, California, United States - C33_18D | ecosystem: Environmental > Aquatic > Marine > Unclassified | place: USA: California...
TAAGGATATTAATCGTGAGAACGATAAGAAGATTGATACAAAAAAGGATAAATTTTTAAATCAAGAGTCACAAGAAAATAAAGAACAAATGACGATTGAAGAAAAACTAAAGGACTCAGAGGACAAACTACTTAGATCGCTCGCTGAAATAGAAAATCAAAGAAAAAGATTTGAAAAAGAGATTAAGGATGCTTTTGAGTTTGGTTCATTCAATTTTGCGAAAGAAAGCTTGGCAATTCTTGACAATCTTGACAGAGCTAGATTGGCTATTAAAAATGATGAGGGTCTTAAAGATAATAAAGATCTAGACAAATTTCTTGAAAATATAACTATAATTGAGAAAGACTTAGTTTCAATCTTTGAAAAAAACAGAATTAATAAGATAGATACAAAAAATAAAAAATTTGATCCTAATTTACATCAAGCAATGTCAGAAATTGATGACTTAAAAGTAGCTCCAGGAACTATTCTTCAAGAGATACAAGCAGGATATATGTTAGGTGAAAGACTATTAAGACCGGCATTAGTAGGGGTAGCTAAAAAAGTTGAGAAAAATAATAATGAAAAAGAGGAAAAATAACCTTGTAGATGAGAAAAAAACACCCATATAAAAACTATAAACAAAGGAATCACATTAATGAGTAAAGTAATAGGAATAGATTTAGGAACAACTAACTCATGCGTAGCCATAATGGATGGCAAACAGGCTAAAGTATTAGAAAATACTGAAGGCGCTAGAACTACACCTTCAGTTGTTGCGTTCTTAGAAAATGAAGAAAAATTAATAGGCCAACCAGCCAAGAGACAGGCTGTAACTAACGCTCAAGATACTATTTTTGCTGCTAAAAGATTAATTGGTAGATCGTTTGAAGATGAAACTGTAAAAAAAGATATCGGCAAAGTACCGTTCAACATTATCAAATCTGATAGTAATGAAGCTTGGGTAGAGGGTAAAGGAAAGAAATATTCTCCGTCGCAAATCTCAGCTTTTATTTTACAAAAAATGAAAGAAACAGCAGAAAAATACTTAGGCCAAGCGGTAACAAAAGCTGTTATAACGGTTCCAGCATATTTTAATGATGCTCAAAGACAGGCAACTAAAGATGCTGGTAAAATAGCTGGACTTGAGGTTTTAAGAATTATTAATGAACCAACTGCAGCTGCTCTTGCTTATGGCTTAGATAAAAAAAATGGTCAAAAAATTGCAGTTTATGATTTAGGAGGAGGAACATTTGATGTTTCAATTCTTGAAATAGGTGATGGCGTATTCGAAGTTAAATCTACTAACGGTGATACTTTTTTAGGTGGTGAAGATTTTGATGATGCTATAGTTAATTATTTAATTGATGAATTTAAAAAAGAAAACGGTATTGATTTAAGAAGTGATAAGTTGGCGCTCCAAAGATTAAAGGAGGCTGCAGAAAAAGCAAAAATAGAATTGTCTTCAGCTACTCAAACAGAAATTAATCTACCATTTATAACGGCAGACAAATCTGGTCCTAAACACGTAAATTTGAAATTTACTAGAGCTAAGTTGGAGGCGTTAGTATCCGATCTTGTTGAAAGAACTTTAGAACCCTGCAAAATAGCTTTAAAAGATTCTAGTTTTTCAGCTGCAGAAATTAATGAAGTAGTTTTAGTAGGTGGAATGACTAGAATGCCAAAAATCATTGAAACTGTAAAAAATTTCTTCGGTAAAGAGCCTAACAAGAGTGTTAACCCAGATGAAGTGGTTGCAATGGGTGCTGCTATTCAAGGAGGAGTTTTACAGGGTGACGTTAAAGATGTATTATTATTGGATGTTACGCCGCTTTCACTTGGTATTGAAACTTTAGGTGGAATATCAACAAAATTAATTGAAAAAAATACAACTATACCAACTAAGAAAAGTCAGGTTTTTTCAACTGCTGAAGACAATCAACCAGCTGTTTCTATTAGAGTTCTTCAAGGTGAAAGAGAGATGGCCTCTGATAATAAAATTTTAGGAAACTTTGAGCTGGTCGGCTTACCGCCAGCACCAAGAGGTACGCCTCAAATTGAAGTAACATTTGATATAGATGCAAACGGTATTGTGAATGTTTCTGCAAAAGATAAAGGAACTGGAAAAGAGCAAAAAATTCAGATTCAAGCTTCAGGCGGATTATCAGAAGAAGAGATTCAGAAAATGGTTAAAGAAGCTGAAGCTAATAAAGAAGCAGATAAGAAGAAAAGGGACTCTGTTGATGCTAAGAACCAAGCAGATAGTTTAGTTTTTTCTACAGAAAAAAGTTTAAAAGAGCATGGTGATAAAGTCTCAGCTGAAGAGAAGAAAGCCATTGAAGATGGAGTGGCAAGTCTTAAAAAATCTTTAGAAGCAAATGATATTGAAGACATTAAAAAGAAAACACAAAATTTAATTCAAGTTTCTATGAAATTAGGTGAGGCTGTATATAAAAGTCAACAAAAGCCTGAAGCTAGTAACGCTGAGGGTGAAAAAAGCACGAAACCTAATGATAAAGAAAATGTTGTTGATGCTGATTTTGAAGATGTAAAAGAAGAAGATAAAGAAAAAAGCGCCTAAGAAAAATAATTAAGGAGACGTCCTGTGGCTAAAAGAGATTGTTATGATGTCTTAGGTGTTACTAAATCAGCATCTAAAGATGAAATAAAAAAAGCGTACCGCAAACTAGCACTCAAATATCATCCAGACAAAACTAAAGGCGACAAAGTTTCTGAGGAAAAATTTAAAGAAGCTAGTGAGTCTTATCACATTCTTTCAGATGAAAAAAGGAAAGCAAATTACGATCAATTTGGTCATGCTGCTTTTGAAGGAAGTGGTGGAGGAGGTCAAGGTTTTGGGGGGTTTGATACTTCATCTTTTTCAGATATTTTTGAAGATTTTTTTGGTGACTTTGGTGGAGGTGGTTCTACTAGAAGATCAAGTAATCGTGGAAATGATTTAAGATATGATGTTAACATAAGTCTTGAAAATGCCTTCAAAGGTATTGAAAAAAATGTTAAATACACAACCTATAAATCATGCTTGCCTTGTTCTGGTAGTGGTGCTGCAAAAGGTTCTAAACCTATTAAATGTGAATACTGCTCTGGGAGAGGAAAAGTTAGAACAAACCAAGGTTTTTTTACAGTTCAACAAACATGTCCACAGTGTAGTGGCTATGGTGAAACGATTGGAAAACCATGTAGCACCTGTAGTGGTAACGGCAAGGTTCAGACCAATGAAAATGTAACTGTTAAGGTCCCGAAAGGGGTTGATGATGGAACTAGAATAAGAGTTTCAGGAAAAGGAGAAGCAGGATCGAAAGGTGGTTCTAGTGGGGATCTTTATTTATTTATTTCAATTGATAATCACGAAATTTTTAAAAGATCAGAAGAAAATTTATACTATGAATTACCTATTTCATTTACAGATGCGGCTCTAGGAACATCAGTTGAAGTCCCTTCAATTGACGGTGGAAAATCCAAAATAAAGATACCTGCTGGAACACAACACGGAAAACAATTTAGATTAAAAGGAAAAGGGATGCCCATTTTGAGAAGAAATGTTTTAGGAGATTTATATATTAGAATAATTACCCAGGTACCTGCATCTTTATCAAAAAGACAAAAGGAAATATTAGAAGAGTTTAATAAGATCGAAAGCAACAAGCCCGACCCTATCATTAAAAATTTTTTTGAAAAGGCAAAAAAGTTTTGGAAAAATTCTTAAAATAAATGCAAACTGATCAGATAATGTCTGCAATTTTTTTAATTGCGGTTTTGACTCTAATCTTACCTAGTTTTTTGTCTACAAATAATAAGCTAAAAGAATTTTTAAGAAATCTATCTATTTGGGCTATAATTACATTGGTTATTATTGTAATAATTTATTTCATAAAATAATGAAAAAAATAAATTTATCTATTACTGGCTGCATGGGTAGAATGGGTCAACAACTCATTAGATCATCCAAAAATAATAAAAATTTCAAATTAGTTTCATTAACAGAAAATAAAATAATTAATAAAAAAATTTTAGGTATTAAACCTGGTCTAAATAATGTCGACTCATTCAAAAATGCAAATGTAATTATAGATTTTACTATTCCAAAGTGCACACTTGAGATCTTAAGGATTGCATCCAAACTTAAAAAAAAAGTTGTTATTGGTACAACAGGTTTTTCTAGAAAAGATGAAAATTTAATCAAAAAATTTTCAAAAAAAATTCCAATTTTAAAAGCTGGTAATATGAGTGTTGGTGTAAATCTTTTGATGTATTTAACAGAAATTGCATCTAAATCTTTAGGAGTTAATTTTCTTAGTAAGGTTTATGAGGTTCATCATAAACATAAAATAGATTATCCATCTGGCACCGCACTAATGCTAGGTAAAGGTATAGCTTTTGGAAAAAATAAAAATTTTAATAACATAATTGGGAAAAAATATTTAAATAAAAAATCTTTTCCTTATTCAAAAAAAATTAATTTTAATTCTATTCGAAAAGGAGAAGTTATTGGAGAACATGAAGTTAGATTTTCGAGCGGAAAAGAAATTATTAAACTTAATCACGAGTCTTTTGATAGAGCTCTCTATTCAGAAGGTGCTTTAACTGCTGCTATGTGGATTGTGTCCAAAAAACCGGGGCTTTATTCAATGCGAGATCTTTTAAATTTTAAGTGAATAATAAGGAGAAATCTAAAATTATTTTAAGGGAATTAAATAAAATATATCCCAAGGTACCTATTCCTCTAAATTACAAAAACACTTTTACTCTATTAATATCTGTATTACTTTCTGCACAATGTACTGATGTAAATGTTAATAATGTTACTAAAAGTATTTATCTAAAATATAATCAACCTAAACACTTTTTAAAACTAGGAAGAAAAAAAATTGAAAGATTGATAAATAAAATAGGTATATTTAGAATTAAAGCTAAAAGTATTTATTATCTCTCAAAAATACTTGTTGAAAAATATAAAAGTAAAGTTCCTAAAACATATGAAGAGCTTGAAAGCCTTCCCGGTGTAGGTCATAAAACTGCAAGCGTAGTAATGTCTCAAGCTTTTGGTTATCCGGCTTTTCCAGTAGATACTCACATTCATAGACTAGCGCAAAGGTGGGGGCTAACAAATGGAAAAAATGTTGTTCAAACAGAAAAAGATTTAAAGAAAATATTTCAAAAAAAGCACTGGAATAAACTTCATCTACAAATTATTTGGTATGGAAGAGAACATTGTAAGGCTAGAGAGTGTTACGGTATATCTTGTAAAATTTGCAAAAACTGTTATCCAAATAGAAAAAAACTAATTACAACTAAGAAAGCATAATTCATGGATATTTTAGGCATAGGAAACGCGATAGTTGATGTAATCTGCAGGGTGGATGATGAGTTTCTTTCTAAAAATAATTTAGCAAAAAGTAATATGAAATTAATAGATGAAGTAGAATTTAAAAAATTACTAGGTAATCTTAAAATTGAAGAAACAGTTTCAGGTGGATCTGTTGCCAACTCAATTGTCGGCTTATCACAACTAGGTAATACAGTAGGTTTTATCGGAAAAGTCAATAATGATGAGCTTGGACAAAAATATGAACAAGGCTTAAAAAAAGAAAAAGTAGAATATTTTTACAATAAGAAAACAGAAGATCTACCTACCGGAACCTGTCTTATACTTATTACCCCAGATTCAGAGAGAACAATGTGCACTTTTCTTGGAACAGCTGGAAAAATTAATAAAACTGATATTAATACTCAAGCTATTAAAAATAGTGAAATAACTTTTCTAGAGGGTTATTTGTGGGATGAAGGCGAACCAAAAGAAGCATTCAATGAAGCCATTAATTTTTCAAATAAAACAGCGATGTCATTATCAGATAAATTTTGTGTTGATCGTCATAAAAAAAACTTTTTAAATTTAGTTCAATATAAATTAGATATTACTTTTGCAAACGAACAAGAAATAATAGAATTAATTGATGCCAAGAATTTTGATGATGTTATTTCTTTTGGAAAGAAATTAAATAAGACTCTAGTTATAACTAGATCAGACAAGGGTAGCGTTGCAATAAATCAAGGTGAGGTAACTGAATGTAAAAGTCAAACTAATCTAAAAATTGTAGATTTAACAGGTGCTGGTGATTTGTTTGCAGCTGGATTTCTTCATGGTCATATTAATAAAATGTCGATTAAAGAAAGTTTAGTTAAAGGCACTGAAATGGCTTCAAAAATTATTCAACAAATAGGTGCTAGATTTAACTAAGTTTTTTTTCTTTTAAAACTTCCTTTACCTTTTTTTGGCTTAACAATACGCTTTCTATATTTTTTAGAAAAAAGATCTTTTGCAATCTTGTTTCTTTTTTTCATAAATAATAGCCGTCTTTATCATTTGAGATAAAACTTGTGTCGAAGAATTTATCATTAATTTTTTTTCTTAATCTATAAATATGTGTCTCAACAGTATGGGTATCAGCGTCTTTTGAATAATTCCATACAGATAATAATATTTTCTGCTTTGTAATAGGTTTTGAACTATTTAAAAATAATTCAAGTAGTTGAACTTCCTTTTCTGTTAAAATTATAAAATTATTATTTTTAATCAATTTTTTTTCATTTTTATCTAATACATATTCTTTTTTAATAGATATTGACGAGTTTTTATTGAAAATTTTTTTTGTTGCAAGAAGCTCGACTATAGAATTTATTTCATTTAATGATGCAGGAAGTTTTAAAACACTGTCATAATTAGCTAACTTAATATTTTCATCTGAAGCTAATATTACTATTGGATTATTGTATATTAATATTTTTATTTGATCTTTATTATCTAAGAAATCCTTGTGTATTATAACAATATCATGGCTAGTATTTTCTTTATTTAAACCAGGTAAATATTCTTTCAAATTAAACTTTAAATACGGTTCAAGTTCAATTAATGTCGTAAAAAAATATTTAGGGCTAAAGATTAAAACGTTCAATTCATGCATATTATTATAAAAAATAAATACTTCATATTTGGAGATTATAGAACAAAATGTGCGGTTGGTAAAAGAGGAATTAAGATTAAAAAAAAGGAAGGTGACTTAATAACGCCTAAAGGTACTTATAATTTATCAGGACTTTTGTACAGAAAAGATAGAGTTAAAAATCTTAAATCTAATCTAAAAAAAAGTATAATTAATAAAAATATGGGATGGTGCAATGATCCTAAATCTAAAGATTATAACAAACTAGTAAAGCTACCGTTTAAATATAATCATGAAAAACTTTATATTAGAGAAAACATATATGATATTATTTTGGTTTTAGATTACAACATGAAACCCATTAAAAAAAATAAAGGTAGCGCTATCTTCATCCATGTTGCAAAAAAAAGTTTTATTCCCACACAAGGTTGTGTTGCGATTAAAAAAAATGAACTCAAAAAAATTATTAAAAAAGTTAATGTAAGGACAAAAGTAAAGATTACTTAACTTCTTGGACCGAATATTAGGCTTCCTATACGTATAAAAGTTGCTTTACAATTAATTGCATCTAAATAATCAGATGACATGCCCATGCTCAATTCACTTAAAGCCAAAGAATTACTTAAATTATAAAGTTCCTCAAAATATTTTTTAGTATTTTTATTGTTAGGAGGCAGAACCATTAACCCAATGACGTCTAAATTTATTTCCTTAGTACAGTAATTATAAAATGGATCTAATTCATTAACAGGTATTCCTGACTTTTGCATTTCATTACCAATATTAACTTGAATAAAATATTTAAGATTTTTATTAATTTTTTTTTGATTTTTTTTCAAAGCATCAGCTAATTTTTGATTATCTAATGAATGTATATAGTCAAAAATTTCTACAGCATTCTTTGCTTTATTACTTTGAAGTTTTCCAACCATGTGAAGTTTTAAATGATGATTGTGCTTTTTTATTTCTGCCCATTTTGTAAAACTTTCTTGAACTTTGTTTTCTCCAAAATGGTCATGACCATGATCTATTAATGGTTTAATATGACTAAGAGGAAAAGTTTTACTGACAGCTACTATTTTAACTGGCCTAGATGGCTGTAATCTTAAAATATTAGATTTTATTTTGGTAAATCTTTCGACTATCATGTTTATATGTTTATCATTAAAAAAAATTATTATTTTATAATTGAAAGTATCAAAGATATAGATTTAAAAAAATTAAAAAATTTTAGTAAAATTAATATAGTATATAGATATAAGAATATCGAAGATATTGAAAAACTCAAAAAATTTAGGAAAGATTGTCTAAATAAGAATATTAAATTTATCATTTCTAACAATATTAAATTAATGATTTTGCTTAAAGCAGACGGTTTATATATTTCTGCTCATAACAAAAATTTAAATATCATTAAATATAAACATCTAAATTATAAAATAATTGGTGGAGCTCACAATATTCATGAAATAAAATTAAAAAAGCAGCAAGGATGTAGTGAAATATTTGTTTCACGTTTGTTTACCACTAATTATCTACATAAAAAAAGTTTCTTGGGTGTTATAAAGTTTAATATCTTAAAAAACTCAAGAAATGAGAATTTGGTACCTTTGGGTGGAATAAATTTAAAAAATTTAAACAAGCTTAATATAGTAAATTGTAATTCTATTTCTATGTCTTCATTAGTTAAAAACAATTTACTTGAAGCTATGAAGCATTTTTATTGATAATTATATATCCAAAAAAAAAGGGCGATATAAATCGCCCTTTTCAATATAATCAAATAACGTTAATTAAAACGCAAATGACATAGCTATAATTGTTTCTGTTAGATCAGAGTCTTGTACGTAACTTACGTTTTCTACATCTGCTCTAGCTATAGACAAAGTAGCACCACCTAATGAGTAAGCGATTTGGATTGAATCCATTTCAACATCATAAGATACAGTTGTGCTAGTTTGGTAATTAACTTCTGAAACTTCTTGCGTGTAAGAAATAGACAGATCGTCATTTACAGCGTAACCAATCGACATACCAGTAGTTTCGTAGTAGTCAGCTTGAGTAGCACCATCAGTTCTAGTTGTTGAAGTGTCAGCTACAGTTTTAAATGCTTTACCATAACCTATAGTAGCATTACCATATGCGTAAGTTGCGGCGTATGCTCCACCATCTTCTACTGAATCTTCAACAGAAGCTGCAACACCATCATCATATGCATTAAAATCGTAATACTGTGCATGTAAAGTTAAACCATCTACTGGTGAAGTTTGAAGAGAATATTCATTTTTTGAATCTCCTGGAGTTCCACCTGTCGCGTTACCGCTTGAACCGTCAGCACTGTTCGTTGAAAACGCAATTGCAGCTGTTGTTGCAAATGGTAATTCAGGCGTGTGGTACTGAATAGTTGCTAAGTTTGCATCACCTGAAGCACCTGGGTATACTATACCGTAAGATGTTCCTACATCAGACATATTTGTGTAAGCTGATTGATCAAACTTATATTTTTTGTTATTTCCGCACTCAGATACACAAACTTTGATTGTTCCCATGTCATTCATAGTTAATGAAAGTTGAGAGTCATCATTGTTAGCTGGTCCACTTGTACCAGTTGGATCTAGTTCCATAGAGTAGCTCCATGTGTAACCGTTATCCATTTCACCGCTTGCTGTGAAGTTTAATTCGTTAGTAACACCAAAGCCTGTGTCTGTTTCGTTACCGCTAGTACTGTTGTAAGTTGCTTTAGCAGAACCGTTTACTGTTAACTCACCTGCGTTAACTGAAAACATTAGAGACAAAGAAGTGATAGCTACGAATAATATTTTAGTTATATTTTTCATGTTATTTCCTTTTTGTTGTTTTATTATTGTTTTAAATATTTAAAACATTAGGAAAATATCATTTACAATAATTTAAAGTGTTTTTTTTCATATTATTTGCTACTTTTAAAGATAGTGTTGCATATATATCACATTTTTTTAATTGCTCAAATATCAACAAAATCGGTACTTTTTTTTAATTTAATGATATTTATTCTAAATTAATTCATAATTTTAATAAAATGCTTAAAAAAACACTAATTTATTCAATTTTGTTTCTTATTTTGTCTTCTTGTGGTGGTGCTTTTAAACCAAAAAAAGTTGATACGCGTAAAACCCCAATTAACGTTGCAGATAGAGCTAGAAAAAATATTAATGAAGGTAGGGGTACTGCTTTAGGTGATTTAGTTGGTGGTGCCAGAGGTAGCACTAACTACGAATTTAGCACGTCTAATCCTATGTGGCGTGCTTCATTAGAAATACTAGATTTCTTACCTTTGTCCACTGTAGATTATTCTGGCGGTCTAATAATTTCAGATTGGTATTCTGATGGTAGCTCAAATGAGTCTATTAAAATTACTGTAAGATTTTTAGGCAACCAAGTAAGTTCAGAAAATATAAAAATTGCTGTTCATAAAAAAGTTTGTAACAATAATAATTGTAAAGTTAACATGTTAAATAAAAGTAAAATTAGTGATGAATTAAAAATTACAATTATTAGAAAAGCAGCATTGTTGCAAAAAGACTCGAAAAAGAAAAAATAATTAATTTATGAACGCGGATAGAATTAATTTTTATTCTGTTGAAAAAAAGTGGCAAAAAAAATTTTTATCTGAAAATCTTTACAGAAAAGACGGCAAAAAATTTTATTGCTTAGAAATGTTTCCTTATCCCTCAGGGAAAATTCATATGGGTCATGTGAGAAATTATACAATAGGTGATGTAATTGCGAGATATAAATATTTGAAAGGTTACAATGTTTTACATCCAATGGGCTGGGACTCATTTGGTTTACCAGCTGAAAATGCATCAAAACTTAACAATCTGCATCCTAAAGATTGGACTTATAAAAATATCGATACCATGAGAGAACAACTTAAACAGTTAGGACTTTCTATAGATTGGGATTTAGAGATAACAACTTGCGACAAAGATTATTATAAACATCAACAAGAAATTTTCATTGATTTCTATAATAAAGGTCTAGTTTCTCGAAAGGAAACTTACGTTAATTGGGACCCTATTGAAAAAACTGTTCTTGCTAATGAGCAAGTTATAAATGGTAAAGGTTGGAGATCAAACGCTATTGTTGAAAGAAAGAAACTTTCTCAGTGGTTTTTTAATATAACCAAATTTTCAGAAGAACTTTTAAATGACTTAGATGGGCTAAAAGGTTGGCCTGAAAAAGTTAGGTTAATGCAAAAAAATTGGATTGGGAAATCATATGGTTGTGAATTGTATTTTCAGATTCATGGTCAAGATCAAAAAAAAATAACAATATTTACAACAAGGCCTGATACTATATTTGGCGCGAGTTTTATTGCTTTATCAGCTGATCATCAATTAGGACTTCAGTTCAAAGATAATCAAAAATTTAATGAATTTAAAAAAGAATGCAACAAAACTGGCACAACAGAAGAAGCTATAGCTAACGCAGATAAACTGGGTTTTAATTCCGGTCTATTTGTAGACCATCCTTTTATAAAAAACAAAAAATTACCAATTTATTTTGCAAACTTTGTTTTAATGGATTACGGAAGTGGCGCTATTTTTGGATGCCCTGCTCACGATCAAAGAGATTTTGATTTTGCAAAAAAATATAATTTAGAAATTATATCAGTTATTTCTAACGAAAAAAACGGAGATCTGGAAGAAGCTTATACAGGGAACGGAAAGATTATAAACTCTGAGTTTTTAAACGGCTTAGATGTTTCGTCTGCTAAAAAAAAAATTATCACTGAAATAGTAAAAAGAAAAATTGGTGTGAAAAAAACTCTGTTTCGACTAAAAGACTGGGGTATTTCTCGACAAAGATACTGGGGATGTCCTATTCCTATGATTTATTTGGAAGATGGTTCGGCGGTTCCTGTTGATAAAAGTGAACTCCCTGTAGAACTTCCTGACGATGTAAATTTAAAGACGAGTGGTAATCCACTTGTTGAACATCCTACATGGAAAAATACAATTCAGAAATCTACTGGCAAAAAAGCACTTAGAGAAACGGATACCTTAGATACTTTCGTTGATTCATCCTGGTATTTTTTGCGATTTTGCTCACCTAATAATGCCAAACTGCCTTTTGATGAAAAGGATGCAAATTACTGGATGCCTGTTGATCAATATATTGGCGGAATAGAACATGCTATATTGCATTTATTGTATTCAAGGTTTTTTACAAAAGGTATAAAAAAATTTAAAAATTTAAATTTTTCAGAACCCTTCGCTAATCTTTTTACTCAAGGAATGGTCTGCCATGAATCCTACAAAGATGAGAAGGGTCAATGGTTATATCCTGAAGAGGTGGAAAAAATCGGCTCAAAAGAAGCTATAAAAAAAAAAGATAAATCAAAAGTTTTAGTAGGCCCCGCTGAGTCAATGTCAAAATCAAAAAAAAATACTGTTGACCCTGAATTTATGATTAAAAAATATGGAGCGGACTCTATTAGATGGTTTATATTGTCTGATAGTCCCCCTGAAAAAGATGTTTTATGGTCTGATACAGGCGTTTACTCAGCTAATAAATTTTTGCAAAAACTTTGGGGTTTGGCTTACCAAATTTCTAAGAGAGAAACAAAAGAACAAAATTCTGACTCTAAAGTTGAGAAAGAGTTTAATAAAACAATTGCTAAATATATTAATAAAATAGATTCAGCAATTAACAATTTTAGATTTAACGTTTCTATAGCAATATTTCATGAGTCTTATAAATTTCTCTATGATAGCTTAAGTTTAAATATTAAAAATAAAGTTTTCATTGATAGTGCTATAAAAATATTTAAAACTTTAATTCCGTTCGTACCTCATCTTGCGCTAGAGTGCTTGGAATTACTTAAAAGTAAAGAAAAAGATAATTGGCCAGAAATCGATAAAAACATATTTGATGAGATTAAATTACCTATTCAGATAAATGGTAAAACAAGAGAAATTATAACTGTAAAAAAAGATTTGATACTTCAAGAATGTGAAATTAAAGTCAAAGAATCACAGAAATTAAAAAAATTTTTTGATGGAAAAAAAGTTTTTAAAACTATATTTGTAAAAAATAAAATCATAAACTATTTAATAAAATGAAATTTAAAAAAATTACCATTACTGCATTAACATTTTTTGTAATCCTAAGTGGTTGTGGTTTTAAACCTCTAAAAATGAGTAATATCAATAACATATCTTTAGCGGAATTAGATGTGGAGGGTAATAAATTTATAAATTTTAAGATAAGTGCTTACTTAAAACAAACCTTAAATTTTAAAAAAAACAATGAAACACAAATTAAGGTTTCAGTAAATTCAAAAAAAAAGAGGGATATTAAAGAGAAGAATAGTAAAAATGAAATAACCAAATATAATTTGTATATAACTTCTGAAGTAAAGGTTGATATCGTAGGAACAGGTAAAAACTTTACTTTTACTCTTACAAAATTAAACGAGTATAGAGTTGATGACCAATATTCTGTTACAGTTCAAAATGAAAAAAGAGCCACAAATGAGATAATAAATATTTTATCACAAGATATAGTTAAAAATATACTACTTAAAATATCATGATAATTAAAAGCTACTTGTTAGAGCAAAACATAAAACTTTTATCCGATAAAAATTTATTTCTTTTTTATGGTGAAAATCTAGGATTAAAGAATGATTTTAAAAATTTAATTAAACTAAATTCTCCAGATTACAAAATTATAAATATTAATCAGGATGAAGTAATTAAAAATCAAGAAAACTTTTTGTCAGAATTTTTAAATTTCTCACTCTTTGAAAAAAAAAAAATCTATTATATTAATGATTGTAATGACAAAATTTTGGAATTTATTCAAGAAGTTCATAAAATAATTGATAATCAATTAATTTGTTTATTTGGAGAAAATCTTGATAAGCGGTCTAAACTTAGAAATCATTTTGAAAAAGCAAAGAACGCTTTTGTAATAGCGTGTTATATTGACAATGAAATTACAATTAAAAAAATAATTTTAAATAAACTAAAAAATTTTAAAGGTCTCACGACTGAAAATATAAATCTTATTAGCGATAACTGTAATTTTGATAGAGTAAAATTAAACAATGAATTAAGTAAAATCATTTCCTGTTTTACAGACAAAAACATAGAAAATAAAAAACTTAAATCTTTATTAGATATTAAAATTAAT
>Ga0222717_10002520_pt1 | contig 14122 bp, 15 predicted proteins | sample C33_18DmetaG_FD_165053 | JGI IMG/M metagenome (GOLD analysis project Ga0222717, IMG submission 165053) | Estuarine water microbial communities from San Francisco Bay, California, United States - C33_18D | ecosystem: Environmental > Aquatic > Marine > Unclassified | place: USA: California...
ATCAAATTTTTTGGAAGTTGTTGCTGTTATACCAGTGACACTCTGACCAGCCATGGAAGCAGTCGCTACACCAGTACCATCATTATGGAAACCTTTAACTTTGACTTGTACCTGTGCATTATCTGATTGATTTTGCTTCACGTTATATGGTTTTGCCGGGTTCTTCCAATAGTCGTTCGTCTCCGGTTTCATACGGATATATAATATCGCGCTGGATACTTCATGAGCTGCATCATCCCCAAAAGCATTCATGCTTACATTTGTTTCACTAAAATTGACCGGGCTTTGACTCTCAGCTGGATATGAATGTTTTGTGTGCCATTTTGCCAATTCATTTAATGACACATTAGTATACACTTCATCATCTGGATTCTTGTTTGCTTTTCTGTGTACAAGATTAGAAATTGATATCGTCATGTAATTATTTAAGCTGTGATTCCAATTGTTCAACACGTGCTGACAATTCTTTTATCGACTCGATCAACAACGGTACCAACTTCTCATAACGCACCGCTTTGCTGTCATCATCACGTGTCTGTACCACCTCAGGTAACACTTGTTCTACCTCTTGTGCCACCACACCTACATCATGTCCGGTGTGTGCGTCCTGTTTGTCGTTCCAATCAAACTCATAACCAGTCAAAGTTTTTGTCTTTTGTAACGCGTTTTGAATAGGCTTCAAATTGTCCTTGAAATTTTTGTCAGAGCTCTGATACGCGATTATGTCTTGCTTGACTCTCAGATTACCTGATCGATCCAGAGCCATCCACCCTCCACCTTGGTGATGGAATCTCATAACATGTCCGGTAATACCCACCCACTCACCACCAGAGGGAGGATTGTACATGTCTATGAATGCAGCTGTTCCTGTGGATCCGTCGATTGTTGACTGCCCGGCACCGGCTAGAGTCAGCTGTCCACCTTCCACAGCATTAGTAGCCTGAATGGTTATCTCTGTCTTGACACTCAGCCTGCCGGTCATGGAATCTCCAGTCTTTGCAACATATGCATCGTCATGGTCATGACCAATAGTTGCATATGCTTGATCTGCATCCTCGATGAGTAAATATTTGTTCGCTAGAATGCCTCCCAATTTGTCCGCATCACTAGAACTGTAAGCTAGATCGGCTGTGTCTGCGTGACCCGCGAATGATGGCTTGTAATCTAGCACCGTGCCGGTGTGAACAATCTCTTGATCCACACCATCGATGTTGATCGTCCAATATTCTCTGTCATTCGCGACAAACCCGTTCTCAAGAGTAATTTTTGGCCAGAATGTCAAAGCTCTGGTGTTCTCACCAGAGTCATTCCAGAACAAAATCTGAGATTGTGTTTGATCAAGTGTTGTGTCCTTGCCAACGCGTAGCGTTTCTATCTCTGCAGTTGGGGTGATCAATTTTGCTGTGGTGACACCAGTGTCATCAAGCGTGGTGATCGTGGTTTGGTCTGCTAGCATCTGCTTGAGTGAACCATCAGAGAATTCCAATCGAGCCTTCGCTCCAGTGAACAGTTTGAATGATGTTTCGCCATTCGTGTCTTGCAACAACATCATTTGTTGAGTGGAGTCACCGTCCACATCATCACCGTCTTTGGTGGATTGTAATGTCATGCGCCTCCACTCGAAGTGTTTGTCCTTTGGCACATAGAAAGATGTATCAGATTGCATGTGTGGTTTGAAATGCCAGTCATTGTCATGCGCGTACACTTTGTTGTGTGCTGTCGGGGTTGCAGAAGATGAATACTCACTACCAGCGAAATGTACTTGATTGGCCCCATACCAACCAGTGAACTTCCCGGTGCTGGTGGTCCAGGTACTGTCATTTCTGAGAAATGCTGTACCGTCCAAATTGTTCAATCGTGACAAGTGGTCATCCAGTCTACCGTCCACTGTATCCACCATGCTACTCACTTGTAATTTGTCGTAAAATATGTCATGCATGTTGTGGTGCAGATAACTCGAAACAGTTCCATATTCACCGAAACTGATACCTGTGATCACTCGAGTGACAGCGTTGTATTTGTCTGATCGATCATCCGCATCCTGTATGTAAGACTCTGCATTGGATGTACCTGACACGGTGAGCACAGACTCCGCCAGAGTGGCAGGAGATTGACTGCGACCAGCATTCCAGTCAGTGTAACCGGTTCCCAAATCGAACATCTTCGGGTACCGGCGATCCAAATCTTTGCTTCGAAAACCAACCAGGTGACCACCCGCGTCTATCGAGACAGCTCCGATGGTCATTCCATCATGACCATAATCTCCCATGCTAGTGCCACTATCCTCTGGAGTGACCGGCAGTAAATTATCAAAATGTGAACCCACGTTGCTGGTCTGCCCGGCAAACACTGTCTGCGCCGGCAGATTCTTCACACCATCCTCACGAGAGAATGTCAAATCAAACTCACCATTTCCGCGACTGTACAACACGCTGGCCAATGTGTTGTGCATGAATCGCATACCTCTGTTGTTCACATCACTATCAAACGTCTTGGTGCGTATCGAACCACCATAACTAGCTGTACCATCACCCTTGAATGTCACGAGCTCTGACGGATCGGTCTCAGCAGCAGTTGGGCTGATTCTACCGTTGTCAGATTGAAAGTCCCGGAAACGTGTAAACCATGCATCACGTGCTGGTTTGTTGTCCTTGAGAAAATCCGGAGCGAATGTGTTTTGTATCTTGATCACACCATCGCTGCGACCGTTCATACCATTCGCGTCTCCATCACTATAAACAAAAGAAACCCAATCACTATGATTGAGCTTGCTCTTCACCACGCCCTTATCGGTGGTACCTACCATCAAGTCACCTCGCTCCAACACCATGGCTTGTATGTCATCATCCGTGCTGTTGTCTGTGTGTTTGCCAGTTGTGTACAATACGCTACCACTTGTGAATTCGTTCACACCGGTTCCACCACTGTAAACTGGTATTGGTTGACCAGGTGAACCGTCTTCGTTTTGTATCAACAATCCTGCGAATGTTGGAACAGCTCGAGTATCAACACTTTGATTCAACTTGTATGCATTGTATGCGCCTGTTGTTGGATCACCAGCATCATACACTATCAGGCCAGACTCAAACACAAAATGTGCGTCACCGTTGTATGATCTGCTCCGGAAATCATATTGACCGTCTTGAGGTCGAACTGATTGCATTTTGAGAGGTTTGCTGGATCTGAATGTACCACCGTTCTGATCGATGTATGGATTGACTGTACCGATCCAATCGAAAGTAAAATTGTTCTGACCGTTGCTTGGTGTTCTGTTGGTAGGGTTCTCAGTAAAACCACCGTTCTCACGAGCCTCCCAGTTTGGAAGATACACTGTTGGAGCGAACTCCATGGTGCTCATACCCGCGTTGTTGTTTTCTCCTCCGATGCGAAAATACCCGGCGCTCAAGTAATTGTTGTGTGAAAAATACAACCCCGCACCATTTGACATGGATCCTTGTCCTGGTGGTAGTGGACCTGCATTGTTGGTGGCGTCTGTGTACACCACATTCAAATCGATTGATTTGTCTTCGAAGTGTGTTGACGATGCACCATCAAACACCATGTTTGCACCGTTGAACACTAGGTTGTCTACATCTATCTCCACAACTCCGGTTGGTAGTATGTGTAACGCATCACCTATATGTATAGTGTTGTTGCTGTCAACTGAGTTGTTCGATTTACCTATTTTAAATGGACCAGTCCCTTCGTGTATTATCTCAGCATCATAATCTGTAAATCTCAAATCATATTGTGTTGAGATCTCGCGATTAACAGGGTGAAACCATCGCTGATTGTCATCCTGTACTTGGTGACCTGCTAATGTGTGTGCAAGTCCTGGTATGTTCAAATCCAACAATTGTGCACCTCCGAGATCATGCTCTTCAGTGGTTGTCCACCTCTGGCCTGTGTCACCTGGCACGGTGTCAATATAATGCATGTGATCGGTGCGTGGGTCCAGAGCAGCCACACCACCTGGTGTGACACCATCTCCAATCCACAAGCGCTTGGTGTCTAATGTCCAACCAGGCTCTCCACTGGCGAGAATGGTTTGTTTGCGGTCCGAATCATTTCCGCGTCGGAACAAAAGTTTTGTGATTGTTGTTGTTGTGGCCATGTATACTCAATTATTTATGTAGGGAAAACACTTTTCCAATGGAATTTGGGGTGGTTTGTTGTTATAATATAGTACATGACAAACAAACTCAAGTGTATAGTGACAGGTCGGCAGCTGATAGCGACCAAAGATTATTACAAACGCAAGGTGGAAAAAGCTGGAGATGAACAGACCTTACACGATACATACATTTGTAGAGAAGCCAAGAATCTACTCAAACAAGGTGTTTCTGTTGACCGAGCACGTGAGTTGCTAGACGCGACAATAGATTCACCAGTTGATCAACAACTGATCGACTCAATCGTGACTCAAGACAAGTCTACTCGGTTGAGACGCATAAATAATATCGTGAGCACCAGTAAATCTCTCAATATCAAAACAGACCCCAGGGTTAAGGAATATATAGACAGTATAATCAAATGAATAAAACATACACAGTAAGACCAGATGCACCCGGTGTATATGTGGTTGTTGATGCAAAGACCGGAGCATACGTGAATAGATTTCACGTGCCTGGTACACTGGTCAACGGACCGATAGTCGGAGGAGATACATGTACATTAACGACCTCTCAAAATGGCGCTAATACCACATATGTGATGAGGTTACCTTCTGGTCATATGTTCAATAGATTTGTATCGTGATCAAATAAGTACTCGTAGATGAGTACAGAAAAACACGATAAAGATTGCGTCGATCTAAACAAATTAGAAAAGAGGCTCATGGACGAGCTTAATAATGTAAAAAAAGAAGTCGACGACTTGTATGAAACCGTCTATAAAGGAAACGGGCATCCATCACTAGTCACACGTGTCAATAGTGTTGAGGGCAAACTCCGCGGGTTACGCGAACAAATGGACGAAAAAATTTCTCACTTATCTAGAGAACATTCTCTCAAATTCGACTCGATACATCAAAAGCTCGAGAGCAAATTCGGTAGACTGGAAGGTTGGATAGAGACAAAATTCAATAGTATGGAAAGCATGCTAAAAGCCGTGACTGATGCTAACAAGCTGAACCAAGCAGGTAGTTGGCAGTTCAAAGCCGCAATAGTTACTGCTGCTGCTGCACTGCTAGCCACATGTATCGCATATTTTATAAAATAAAAATTGATTACCGGTTGGATATATACTAATATTATATACACATGAATGTTAAAAAACGTAACGGTCGTACTGAATTATTCAATGAGCAGAAAATCCGCGCATGCGTCGAGAGATGTTGCGTGGATCAAGACAATCAACTATATGATGGTGTCGATAGTGAAGCTGTTATGTTTAATGCTAAGATAAAGCTGTTTGATGGTATCAAAACGAGTGAGATCGACAACAGCCTCGTCAAGAGTGCCAGAAGCATGATCGAACAGGAACCGAATTATCGTTATGTAGCCGCAAAGTTGTTGATCAACACCATATACAAGGAAGTTTTCGGTACTGGTGTGGATGGTGATGCATTCAAAATGCAATACAGAACCACTTTCATTGTGAATCTCAAGAAACTGATCAAAGCCGGGATTGTGAACCGAGAGATGGCTCGTATGGATCTCAAGATGCTCAGTGATCATTTGAAGATTGACCGAGATCAAAAATTTGCATATCTGGGCCTACAAACAGTCTATGATAGGTACTTGCATCACATCGATGGTTTGAAGATGGAAACACCACAAGCGTTTTGGATGCGAGTGGCCATGGGACTCGCTCTACGTGAAGAAGACAATCGCGAACAATGGGCTATAAAATACTACAATTTGCTGAGCAATTTTGATTACATGTGCAGCACTCCAACATTGTTCAACAGTGGTGGTACGTTCAATCAGTTGAGCAGCTGTTTTCTGAGCACATTTGAAGACAGTATCGTGGGAATATTTGATGGTTTGTTGCAAGAAGCTCTCAAAAATAAGTACGCTGGTGGATTGGGCATGGATTTGACCAACTTTCGTGCGACCAACAGTTATATACGTGGAACCAATGGTGAGACACAAGGGGCAGTATACTTCTGGAAGCTCTACGGTGACATGTTAACTGCAGTCAATCAAGGTGGTAAGCGCAGAGGAGCCGGTTGTGCATATCTAGAGACGTGGCATGCTGATATTGAGGATTTCATACAGTTGAGAAAAAATACTGGTGATGATCGCAAACGGACACACGACATGAACACAGCTCACTGGATCCCGGATCTTTTTCTGAAGTGTGTTGCAGAGGACAAACCATGGTATCTGTTCACCACTAGTGAGGTGCCTGAGTTACATGAGTTGTACGGTAAGGATTTTGAGAAGAAATATTATGAATATGTGAAAAAGGGCCAGAATGGTGAACTCCGAATATTCAAAGAGGTTCAAGCCAAGGAACTCTGGAAGAAGATGCTCCGTAGTTTATTTGAAACAGGTCATCCGTGGATAACATTTAAGGATCCGTGTAACATCAGAAGCCCACAACAGCACGCTGGAGTGGTGCATAGTAGCAATCTGTGTACCGAGATCACACTGAACACCAAGGCGACACAATACAACAAAAACAGCCGGAGTGTCAAGCAATATGGTGAGACCGCTGTATGTAATCTAGGCAGCATCAACATGGGTAATCATCTGAAATGTACAGACAATGGTGTAGAGATAGATTACGACAAGCTCAAGAAGACTATAAGCATCGGAAGTCGAATGCTGGACAACGTGATAGATATAAACTTTTATCCAACTGAAGAGGCCAAGCGCAGTAACACGACTCACAGACCTGTCGGGATGGGAAGCATGGGATGGCATGATATGTTCTATTCCATGGGAGTGCAGTTCGACAGTGAACATGCAGTGAAGTTGAGTGGACAGATCTACGAATTCATATCGTATCACACGATAGCAGCTAGTAACAAGCTGGCGCGGGAACGTGGTAGTTACAAATCATTCGAAGGCAGCAGCTGGAGCAAAGGAGAGTTTCCGATGGATTCATACAGGACACTCATGAGCATGAGAGATGTTCGAGCCACCGGTGGCACACGAGGTGATCTTGATTGGGATTCACTTAAAGCCAAAGTGGTCAAATCAGGAATGAGAAACAGTAACACCATGGCCATTGCTCCCACTGCCACAATAAGTAGCATAGTTGGTTGTAGTCCGAGTATCGAGCCATATTACAGTGTGTTGTATGTGTATAGCACGTTGAGTGGTGAGTTCACAATGGTGAATGAGCATTTTGTAAAGGACATGAAGAAGTTGGGTCTATGGAATCAGGAATTGATCAATGAAGTGAAGAGAACGGACGGTGATCTGTCACAAATAAAATTGGTCGACATTCCGGAAGAGATGAAGAATAAATACAAAACAAGTTTTCATCAAGACCAATTCAAAATGATTGAAAGTGCTGCAGCACGTCAGAGATGGATCGACCAAGCTCAAAGTCTCAACCTGTATAACAATCAGACAAGTTTAAAATTTTTGAACGATCTGTATTTTCATGCTTGGCAACATGGTCTCAAGACTACATATTATTTGAGAAACCAAGCTGCGAGTAAAATTGAAAAGAGCACAGTCTCCAACAGCACCGATCCGGAGCCAGAGAACATAAAAGCATGCAGCTTGAACAGTCCTCCCGGTGAGTGTGAAGCTTGTCAGTAGTTGGCATAAATATTTAAATGCCATTAGTAACAACAACCACGAGCAGCACTCGACCTGCTCTCAACACATCTGACCGTGGTACGATACTGTTCGAGACTGACAACAATCGATTGATCGTGTGGAGTGGGTCCGAATGGGTGATATTCAATCCGGACAGTAAAATAGACCCGTTGTTCCTCAACAGCAGAAGCGCCTTCGTATATTACGACAGAAACGCTTCTAGCGAAAATGATTCAGCCACATTGAGAATGTCTCCTGGTTCTCCGATGTTTGCTGATGACGCGAAAGAGTTTTCCATATCCATGTGGTTCTGTACTCATCTACAAATCGATCCAGTAAGTTCATCCACCGCCGGTTCTGGTGCTATAATGGCTGGAGGTAACAGTGGAGGAGCCACCCGTTCTTACATGGGAATACAAGGTCGAGACAGATTCAAAGTCAAAATCACAGACGCTCAAGGTTCGTATTACACAAGACAACTTGCACATGGTAACAGCGACCATCCGGATGGATATGGTGATATGAGCACCGGGGAATTCCAGTCACCGACAATATTGAATGACGGTAACTGGCATCATGTGGCGATAGCCGGGAAATACATAGAACAGGATGACGATATCCCCGGTTTGTTTGCACAAAATAGAGTGTTTAGAGTCTGGATTGATGGTCAAGCTTGTAGTTTGCTCAACAACACAGGTGTGTATCGTGGCGTTGACTACAAAGGAACTGCCGGTGGGCATAATATAAGAAATATATGGTGCCGTGGAAACTTTACATCAAACCCATTAGAGTTTGGGACATATGCATCAAGCACCGGAGCAGATGGGTTCGCGGGTTGGATAGATGAAATAGCAATGTATGATAAATTTTTAACAAGTGACAATGTGACAGCAATACGAGCGGCTGGAGCGATAGCTGATTTGACCAAAGAGCTACCAAATTACACACCTGATAATCTAGTACATTACTACCGCATGGGTGATGATGATGGTCAAATACGTGCCAACAAAGAAACAATAGAAACAACTCGTGACACTATAGTGTTCGATGAAGAAACTGCATATGGTGGCAACAACCTGACAGGTTTGAAGTTGGCTAGTAGTTACACTTATGCTCACGTGACACCCGTGCTGGTGGATGGTCCGATATTCACCAACTTCGCGGTTGATGCAAATGGTGACTTGTCTGTACCTTTACCGGACGCAAAATCTGAATATCAAAACATATGACAAAACCAATGACATTCTCACTCGGAAGCAGCGGCTTCCGTGTAGGTACAGATGATTGGTCGTTACCTACAGATGCATATTATTATCCTAATGTTGATTTAGTTGAGAACAAAATTACAGCGATGGATTTAGTACCGGAATATGAAGGACAAATTGTGTACACAATCGATACAAATGAGCTGTTAGTAGGCAAAATGACCAGCTTATCAGGTGGCAGCTGGTACACGATTGCTAATGACGGTCTTGAGAGTGTTAGTGTTTAATTCTGTAACTTGTTGATAACAGAGCGTCCGAGAAAAAAAACTATTTTTTTGTACAAACTTGCCATTTCTCCGACATATATTATACTAAATACAAACGTATGACACAACTAACAGATCAAATATTAGGAGCAGAAACCGCCGGGGTGAATCAAATATTACCCCACACTAACAAATGGGCTTGGGACCTATACAAGCTAGGGAAAAACAACAACTGGACGCCAGAGGAAGTACCGATGGTCAAGGATGTACAGAATTGGAAAAAGGATGACGTGTTGAGTGATGATGAGCGGTTGCTGATCAAGAGATGTCTGGGATTTTTCGCCGGTAGTGAGAGTTTGGTTGGTAATAATCTGTTCACAATGTTTCGTTATGTGACTGATCCAGAATGTAGACAATACATGAGCAGACAGATGTATGAAGAGTGTTTGCATAATGATACGATAGTCTATATATGTGACAGTTTGGACCTTGATATAAACGAGGTATACAAGGCGTATGAAACAATACCAAGTATCAAAGCCAAGGATGATTATCTGATGAAGATAACAAGTGACCTGGCCACAAACCCTGTGGATAATCAGACACCGGAGGGAGTGCGAGAGATCATCAAAGCAGCATTCATTTTCTGGATAGTATGTGAAGGAACTTTCTTCTTCAGTGGTTTTGCCATGTTGCTAGCTTTGTCTGAAAAGATTCCTGGTATAGCTGAGCAGATTCAATACACTCTACGAGACGAGAGTTTGCATATAAAGTTTGGTACAAACCTTCTCAACAAAATAAGAGAGCAGCATCCAGATGTTTGGGATGATAAACTAGATCAAGAGTTGACGGATTACCTCAAGAATGCTGTTGAGCTGGAGGTCAAATATGCTAAGGACATATTACCAAAGGGTATATTAGGTCTGAATGCAGACATGTTCGTAGATTACATGCAACATATAGCGAACAGACGCCTAGAGGGATTGAACATGCCATTCAGATATGATAAGGATATCAATCCATTTCCATGGCTAAGTGAGACTATAGATTTGAGCAAACAAAAGAACTTTTTTGAGACTAAGGTGACTGATTATCAGAATGCTGGAGCTTTGGATGACGATTTCTAAATAACCTCATGAGAGGTGATAAGACTGTAGGGTTTACAGCAGGCAATTTCGACTTGTTGCACCCTGGGTACATATATACATTTGAAGAAGCTAAACGTCATTGTGATATCTTCATGATATTCTTGCAGCGGGATCCTAGTGCGACAAGATACACAAAATACAAACCTGTAATACCAATATACGAGAGATATAAAACTCTGATGGCTATACAATACATTGATGAAGTGTACACATACCAAACGGAAGAAGAATTGTACGATCTCATAAAATATTGGAAACCGGATGTCAGAATACTAGGAGAGGATTATCTAGGCAAACCATTCACAGGAGATGATCTGCCTCCACGGGTGATATACACAACACGCACGCATGACTGGAGCACAACCAAACTGAAAGATTTAATCACCAAACAAACCATCAAACAAAATCCGGAAGTTGTAAAATAACGGTTGCATTCAGGTTACATTTATTATAAAATAAGGCTGTATGAAGACAAAACTAATGTTGTTGGCGCTTTTGAGCGCTCTTACTATCAACGCCAGCGCGGCTAAATCCCCTGCTAGTGGTTTTCAAGGTGAACTCGGACTCGGGTACACCAGTGATTATTACTTCCGAGGAGACCGGATCACAGGTGAAAGCACCCAGATTCAAGCCAAGCTGTCCACTGATCTAAATGTCGCTGATGCTTTTGTATCAGCTTTTGCCAACCAAGGCTTACAATCCACAGACAGCTATCGCTTCGCTGTAGGATTAGCTAAAAGTTACGGTGATGTTAATGTGGAACTAGGATACCTGCATCTAGAAGATACTCCAGGAGATGCTCGTGGAGAGGTGTTCTTGTCCTTAGGTCTGGACACGTTGTTGTCCCCAAGCGTTACAATCAGTCGTGATCTCGATGATAGTCTTACCAGCGGTGAGATTGGATTGAGTCACATCATCGATATCGATGTAGCTGATTTGACCATCGCCGGGACTGCCGGTCTCTCAGACAAACTCACCGGTGACACCAATTACTATGGTGTTGGAGGTAAGTTGAGTCGTGAGTTTGGTGGTCTTGTGGCCAGTGCGGGAGTTGATTATGTTGATGCTGAAAACGTTGACAGCGAGACCGTGTTTTCCGCAGGTGTTTCGATTAAATTCTAATCACCAGCACACTTAATGTTAAGCCTGCCGTGGGAACGCGGCAGGTTTTTTTATAAATAATATTATGCGTTGGTTGTTATTACTCATACTTGCTTCATGTCAATCGACCAAGCTCAAACCTGAAAACACTGATGTGACTCGGTCGGAGCAATTTCAACTGGAAATAGACCAGTTGATCGAGAGAGACGCTGAAAATAAACACTGGGCTAGAGTGTATCTGTCTGAAATTGATGCAGCCATGTTAAATGATGACATGCCGGCATATGTATTTTTTGTGGGAGAGTTTGAGAAGATACCACTTGAAATAGTACCAGAACAACACCGAGATGAACCTGGTTACATCAAGGGACCAAGCGCGTTGGAACTGCACTTCCGGTTGCGGTGGTTTGAGCAAGCGGTGTTATTATACAAACAATATTCAGAGGAGAATAAATAATCATATGGTAACCGTCGATCCAGATAAATTAGTAATGCTAGTCATCGGATTGATAGTATCCATGATAGCCTACTTCATCAAAAAAGAGAGTAACAAACTCACAAAACTAGGTGACAATGTCAAGAAGCTACAAATAGATCTTACTAAGAATGAATGTAAGGATAGTGAGAGATGGTACTGGATAAGCAAGCATCTAGAGGACAGACGTGAGGATTGCCGTAAGTTGTATGACCTATTGGGTAAATTGAAGGACAAGGGAGATAAGTAAAAAACACATATCCATTATAGCCTCCCTCTCAAGAAAAAAAAGACCCAACCATATCAACCAATACCAGTCGCGTTGCATTACTTGCTAGCGATTTGTGTCACACCGTCCCGTTTGCGATGCCCGTTCCAAGCCACAAAACCACCTATCCGTAAAGCCCAATAAGCAAGCTTGTTGAGCAAAACAAATCCATTCTGTTCGATGTTAATATCCCTGAAAATTATATCTGCATCCTTTTGTGTTATCTTGCCCAGGCTCGTCTTTTTGTTCTTTTTGAGCAGTGTCTGGTATTTATACGCATAATCATGAACCAAACCACCCACTAATAAAACTCCAACAGGGCTCAACCAAGCACTCAAAAATTTAGGAACACTTGCTCCATCGAATTGAAACCCAGCAGGTATCACAAATTCCTCTTTACTCAGGCTATAATGAAAATCTTTTGTTATCTCCCAGTGTCTTGTACCTAATAACCACATCCACACAGCTCCAAAAAAACCACGATCTCGTGTGGGTATCAATATGGGTCGCATGTGTGGCATCTCTTTGTATTTAAAATCAACTCGCTTGCGACCACGTTCTCCTTTGTCGAATAGATTGGCGATGAATCCAATCAAAACCAATACTCCAACCAATGTGAATTGCCACCATGTTAGCAATTGATCCTTGATAAACTCTACATACTCCATGTAGATATTTATGTTGCTCAACCGAATTCTACCAACGACTAGCCAACCATTTGGCGGCGGCCATGGTCGCACCTAGTTCATCATATTTTTCTAGACCTAGGGCCCATTTCTTCTCATCGAATTGTTGTGCGTTACGCAACGCGTTTTCACCGAAATACTTGTGAAACTTCTTGCCGAAATATGCGCTGCTGTTCTTCACAAGATCCATAGCCGTTGCTGGTTCTACTTGCCAGTAACTCCTGGCTGGTCCGCCTCCATCCTGTACTTTGGTCCTGTATCCACTCTCCACAGCTCCTGTGTGTCTCAAATATTTGATCAACTCTTCACGTGTTTTGCCTTCATCACCAGCAAAAATGTCAGCTGCTATTCGAATGGCTCGTTCTGCATCAGCAGGCACCTTGTAACCAGCATCAATCACTTGTTGTGCTCGACGCTCTTTGGCTGGATCGTTGCTGGTCTGATAATTGGCGCTCCAATCTTTCACAAAACCACCATGCAAACTGCTAGCAGCCATCGCGGCTGCTCCCATCATGCTGCCAAATCTACCTTCGTTCACACAGTATTGTTTGAAACTGATCATTTTTTCTTCTTGCCACCCTTCATGTTGGCACACCAATGATACATTTTGCCTTTCTCACCACCACTATTTTTGGCTTTTTTCCGCAAAGAGGCAACTGATCCGTTGCAACTGGCACCACTCTTCTTGACTCTACCTGGGCGACTTTTGCCTTTTTTCTTACCGTCCTTGAAATTTTCATTGACACTTTCTTTTGTTGCTTCTAGTTTGTCACCAGCCTTTTTTGCTGCTTTGTACGCTTTGCTGCCTTTGCTGGCGCTCTTGCCTCCGCGCTTTTTCTTGGCGTTGATGTTGGCCCAAAGGCCTTCAGTATAAAATTGCTTAAACGATTTCACCAGTCCTTACAAGCTTGTCCACGTGGTGTGTTGCTCTTGGCTGAGCTACACTTGTGACGTGCCCTGAAAGCTTTTTTGCGCTTGCTGTTACCGCTGCTAGCTTTAGCTCCTTTTTGTCCCCAATGTATGCGTTTGTACCCACTACCATCTTTTACACACTTCATGTATTTCTTACCCTTGCTTGTGCTGCTGGCTTTTTTGGTTGGTCCGGTGCATTTGGAGTTTTTTTCGTCCAGATGTTTGCTACCCAAACATTTACCGGCTTGTTCACATTTGGCTGAGTGTGGGCAATTGTCACATGGTGTGTATTTGTCTTCTTTGATCTTCACACAATTGTCAACAGTCTTATCACCTTTCT
>Ga0222717_10002521_pt1 | contig 14114 bp, 6 predicted proteins | sample C33_18DmetaG_FD_165053 | JGI IMG/M metagenome (GOLD analysis project Ga0222717, IMG submission 165053) | Estuarine water microbial communities from San Francisco Bay, California, United States - C33_18D | ecosystem: Environmental > Aquatic > Marine > Unclassified | place: USA: California...
AGCATCATTTGCAAATGCTAATTCTTTTTCAGTTGATCTAGAAAGAATTTTATCAAGACCTTCTTCTTCGTCTACAATGAATTGTGTATAGCCAAATTGAATAGCCCATACATCATAAAAACCTGGCTTAACATCAAAAAACAATGCTTGATTTTCAGGATTTTTATTAATATTAATGGCAGGATAATCCATTACGGATGATGTAACTCCTTTTTCATCAACAATTTCCTTATTATTTAATTCATCAGTAGTTAGTAAAGCACTTGCTTTGAAATTATGATTTAGTCCTATTGTATGCCCAACTTCATGAAGTACTAAACGATATAATGATTGTTTAACTAATTCTTCTTCCATTTCTTCGCCAAGATTCATATTTTTTATATAATTAATTCCTAGAGAATTTTCAACTTGTTGAAAATGAGCAGCTGTACAACAGTTTTTATCTTCCAAACTTTTATCATTATATAAATTGTCAGCAACAATTCTATTTGTAACATAAGACCATTCTAGCATAATATCTGCACCTAATATCTCTCCAGTTCTTGGATTTACAAAAGATGGACCATAACCACCCCATGGTGGATTTGGAGATGATGTCCATCTTAGAACATTATATCTAATATCTCCAGCATCCCATTCTGCTGTATCTGGTTGAATCTTTACCTGAATAGCATTAATAAAACCTGCTTCTTTAAATGCAATATTCCATCTTTCAACACCTTCCTTAATAATATCTCGAAATTCAAGTGGTGTTGTATTCTCAATCCAGTAAACTATTGGCTTTACAGGTTCAGAAAATTCTTTTGTTGGATCCTTTTTCTCTAATCTCCATCGATTAATAAAGTCTCTATAGTTTACCTGATCTAAAGTTGTCATATGATTAGATTGAGTGGTGAAAAATCCAACTCTAGTATCATCTGTTCTAGGGATATAATTATCATCAGGCATTCTTACAAGACTATGTTGTACTAAAACCGAAACATTTCTCGAATCTGTTATTGCTTCTCCTCCCCTTCTAGATGGATACTTACTTTCATAATAATAGTTAACTACAACGTCTGTATTTTCAGGATAATTTCTGATTTTATTATATCTGGTTTTACTTTTACTTAAATTTCCTAACCTAAAACCTTTATAACCACCAGGGTATGAATATTTTACTTGCTGTAATGATTCATTTAAAAATATATTATCGGCATTTATTAGAAATCTAGTTTTATCATCACTCTTAACAATAATTTCTTCAGAGATGATTAATGGTGTATTTATATTGGTATTAGAAGCCTTAGAAAGCTGACTTTCTTCGTCAAAGAAATATCTAGTATTATTAATTGTAAAATCAATTTTATTGTAAAATTTACTAATCTTAATAATCTTTGAACCTCTATAGCTCCCTTTAACAGCTCCAGCATCAGTAACACCATTCTCAATGTAGCTGAAATAAATAAATTCTTTATCCAAGTGAGATGTATCAATTTCTATATAAGATTTACCATTTTTTTTATTTTGATAAATCTTAAATAATCCATCAAAAACTTCACATCCTTTTGTTTTGTCTTTTATTGGATCTGGTTTTACAACTTCTTTTTTTGATTTTGATTTTTTGTTGTTTTTAAGAGAAAACAATGAATATTGGGCATTAGATACAGAAGAATTAATAAAAAATGCAATTGATAGTATAAGTAGTTTTTTCATGTGTTTTATTAAATAGTTACAATAGTTACAAATTTAAAACGCAATTGAGTTGCGTTAATTTTTTTAAAGTTCAGAAATAATTTTCTTCATCTCGTCAGATTTTTTATAATCTCCTTTCATATAATATAATTGCTTGAGAGATAATAAAGTATTTTTATCTTTAGAGTTTAAGGAATAAGCGCTTTCAAGATAAGGAAGTGCTTTATCGAAGAAATTATCGGCTTGTTTTTTTAGTGATTTATATTTTTTATCATCACTAGTTGAATTTGCAGAGTTGTTTAACTCAACGGCTTTATTAAAAAATAAAGCTCCAAGATTATAGTTACTACCAAAAGAGGAAGGGTCAAGCTCAATAGCCATTAAATAATCCTTTTCAGCGTTTTCTAGTTCTCCTTCTTGGTCATATATTGTTCCCCTGTTAAAGTACAATAAACTATTTTCAGGATCTAAATTTATTGCCTCCCCAAGTTTAGATACTAATTCACTTGTTCTACCAAGTTCAATATATAGATTTATTTCAGTATTAATGAGAGATTGATCATCTTCAAACATATCTCTTCCTAAATTCAAATATTCAATTGTTTTTTCAATATTTCCTTCTCTCTTAAAAATATCACTCATATGAATATAAATAGCCGGTTCATTAAAATTGATATCAATTAATTTCTGTAATAACTCCTTAGACTTAGAGTCATCTTTTAACTTATTAGAAGAAAAATAAGAATTATAAAGAATTGTTTCTTTGGTTATATTACCTCTCTTAAGTTGATCTTCCTCATCAAATGGAACAATTGAAAATATCTTTTCATAATAAGTTAACGATTTTCTATAATCACCTTCGTTATAGGTATCAATACCAAGATTAAATAATTTATATCCACACTGAATAAGACCTGCTAAAATATCTTCTTTAGACGTCCATTTACGAACAATAATTCTATCTTTTTTACCTTTTTGTAAACATTTTAGATGTGCATCAGTAGCTTTAATAATTGCATTTTCATCAAGTTCAGGTTTTTTTAATGCAATTTCAAGATAAATTGGAGCTCTGTAATTCCACATTTTTGCTTCATTTGATGTGCTTTCATTATTATATGCTTCATCTATATACTCTTTTGCTTCCTTAAGTAAAGTTCCTATTTCATCTCCTTTGGCTTTTTGAGCATTTCTTAAAGCTATTGAAGCATTAACAATATTATGTTTCTGAGCTATAGCTACAGTAGAAAAAAGTAAAGAAAGTATAATTATAAGATTTTTCATTTTAGTATTTTATTTCATTTATTTTAAAGTCAAATTTCATACCATCCTTGTTGGATGAAAGATTTTCTAATTTCTTTTTAATAAGATATTTATTGCCGACAATGACAATTGCCATCTCGTTTGGTTTAATTTTTGAAGATGCTAAAGAATTAACTTCAGTTAGTGTCATATCATTCAAAATATCAGCCTGTTTATCGATATATGATGGATCTAAGTCGTAAGTAAGTATTCTGTTTAAAAATCCTAACTTTTGGTTTGGAGTTTCATATTTCATGGCAGCAGAATTTAAATATGATTCTTTAGTTGAACTTAACTCTTCATTTGTTAAACCAGTATTTGTATAGCTATCTAAAATAGAAAATATTTCTGTTAATGCACTGTCAGTAACTTCAGTCTTTACACTTGTTTGAATGCCAAACATACCGGTCTGTTTTTCTCCCATAAAAAATGAATATGCTCCATATGTGAATCCTTTATCCTCTCGAAGGTTCAAAAATAATCTACCGCTAGCTCCTCCTCCTAATGATTTGTTCATTACTTGAGATTTAAAGTATTCACCATCTGTATCATAAGTATTAGATTTATGTCCCATAAGAATAAAAGATTGGGAAGCACCTTCCTTATCTAACAAATAAATTTGAGTTGTATTATCCTCTGGGAACTCAAAATTAGTTGGAATAGAGATATTTTTATTTTTCCACTTTCTAAGAAAATCTAACTCTTTGTAAAAATCATCTTTGCTAATGTTACCAACTGCAACTAATTCACTAATATTTGGAGAATAATTATTATAAAATTCCTTTACATCCTTAACTTTTATTTTTTTAATACTTTTTTCAGTCATTGATCTACCAAATGGGGTATCTCCAAATAAAACATTAGACATAGCACTACCAGCTAAATATTGAGAATTCTTCTTCATTGATTCAAGACCTTCAACATTACTCTTTTTGATTCTCTTAAAATCTTCATCATTAAATGCTGGAAATAGTAATTTTTCTTCAACTAAGTCTAATGTTTTAGAATAATTTTCTGATAAACATTCAATTAATAAAACAGTCATATCATCTTCAGATGAAAAAGAAACAGTACTACCTAATTTTTGTAATTCAACACTTATATCTTCGGAAGATTTTTTTTGTGTACTTTCATTCATCATTTGAGCTGTAATCGCAGATAATCCTGATTTTTTACTATCTTCAAGCAACGAACCTCCGTTAATTTTAAGTCTAATATAAACCTTAGGCACCTCATTAGTTTGTGAAAAAATAGTTTTAAGACCGTTTTCAAAACTTTCTTTATGAAATTCCGGGATTTTAGGTGTTTTTGGAGCAGAAGCTTCAGGTTGAGTGTGTCTACAACATGCATCAAACTCACTATTTGATTTCTTGTAAATTAGATTATCGTATTGAGGGTCTTCTTTGAGAATTAAATTAGCATTTGGATTTCTGCTGATTAATGAATCTAATTCCTTCACAAAAGGACTTTTAGGTCTAACCTGATTAATTACAGCTTTTCTATTTTTTATATATTTATTAAAAACACGCATTACATCACCTCTTGTAACATTTTTATATCTGTTTATTTCAGTAGATACATTGTGTTTTCCTCTTCCTTTCCACTCCCAAGAAGAAATCATTGAGGCTTTTGAGGAAATTGATGTTTTCATGTCAAAACTTTGGCTTATCATTTCAGTCTTCACCATTTCTAAATCTTCATCTGTAAAGCCTTTTTCTTCCCATTCAGCAATAGTATTTCTAATATCAGCTTCAATATTATTAAAGTAAATGCCTTGATCTTCTTGCCAATCTGGAAATGTTAAAACAGTAAAATGAAATTCTCCAGAAAGTTCTCTACACGGGTGACCAACATTTGCTTGAATAGCCTTTTCCGATTTAACAAAGTTTTTATAGAATATTGACTTTTTACCCTCTCCCATTAATGCTGCAAGCATATCAAGTGGAGCTTCATCTTTGTGATAGTTAGGAACTGTTGGAAAAACAATGTCAGTTAGTGGTAAATAAACATTATCAGTATAACCTGAATACACATCAGAAGATAGTCTTGGGACCATAGAACCAAGTTTTCTTACTTCAGCTCCTCTAGGTATTGATCCAAAATATTTTTGTACTAAAGGAAGAACATCTTCACTTTTAACATCTCCTGATATTGTCAATATTGCGTTATTTGGGCCATACCATCTTAAAAAGAAGTTTTTAAGGTCTTCTAGCGTTGCTCTATCTAGATCATCAACATAGCCAATAACAGGCCAATTATAAGGATGTGATGGTGGATATAAATTTTGACCCAAAATCTCATAATTCATACCATATTGTTGACTAATTTGATTTTGATATTTTTCATTTTTTACTGCATCTCTTTGATTCTCAAATTTTTCAAGTGTTACAGCATTTAATAAAAACCCCATTCTATCTGCTTCTAACCATAGTGCTGTTTCAAGATAATTTGACGGAACTGTCTGAAAATAAACTGTTCTATCAGAAGTTGTATTTCCATTCATATTACCACCAGCATCATTAATAATCTTAAAATGTTTTTCATCAGGTACGTTTTCTGAACCTTGAAACATCATATGTTCAAAAAAATGAGCAAAACCAGATTTTCCTGCTGTTTCTCTATTTGAGCCTACATGATAAGTTACATGAACATGTACTAGAGGATCAGAATTATCTTCGTGTATCAATACTTTTAATCCATTTGGAAACTGCCACTTTTCAAAAGGTATATCGACAGGATTGGTACTAGCACTTTTTAATAATACAGGTTCATTATCATTTGTAGAGAGTAGATTTAAACTAAAGAATAAAAATGAAATGAGAAAAATATTGAATTTAGACATTTTAAATATATTTTGTTTTAAGGGTAACAAAAATATATTAAAAAAAATATTTTTCTAGCGTATTATAAAAGAATTTATCTGATTATTATATATCTGAAAATAAATTAGGAGGATCTTCATCATCATTTTTTGTGTCATCTGAGTCTGAAACATTATCATTGTTAACTATGTCATCTTCATCTTTACTATCAGATTTTTCATCAGCTACATCATTTGAATTTGAATCAAGGTCTTGATTTTCTGATTGTTGAGAATTAATATTTTCATCAGTCTCTAATAAATCTAAATCATCTTCATCAGCTTCAAATTTTGAAACTTTTGCAACAGAAGCTATAGAGTCATCTTCTCTTAATCGAATTAGTTTTACACCCTGAGTTGCTCTTCCCATTACTCTTAAAGTGTCAACTCCAATCCTTATTGTTATTCCAGATTTATTAATCACCATAAGATCATCGGTATCAGAAACATTTTTTAAGGAAATTAAAGGACCGGTCTTATCAGTAATATTAATTGTTTTTACTCCCTTACCACCTCTGTTCGTAATCCTATAATCTTCAACAGCAGATCTTTTACCATAACCATTTTCAGCAACAACTAATACGCTTGAATTTGTATCTTCAATACAAATCATTCCAACAACTTCATCATTATCATTAGCAAGACGAATACCTCTAACTCCGGCAGCTGTTCTTCCCATAGATCTAACCTTCTCTTCCTCAAAATGAATTGCTTTTCCAGATTTTACTGCCATCATGATATGAGAATTACCAGTTGTCATTTTTGCTTCCAATAATTGATCACCTTCTCTAATGGTAATAGCATTAATTCCATTAGTTCTTGGTCTTGAGTATGCCTCTAAAGAAGTTTTCTTAACAACACCTTTCTTTGTACACATCATAATAAAATGAGAATTAATATATTCTTCATCTTTAAGGTCTTTAGTGTTAATGTAAGCCATTATTTTATCATCTTTTGGAAGATTGATAATATTTTGAATTGCTCTTCCTTTTGAAGTTTTACTTCCTTCAGGTATTTCATAAACCTTTAGCCAAAAGCACTTTCCTTGTTCTGAAAAGAATAACATGTAATCGTGATTATTTGCCATTACCATTTCTTCTACAAAATCTTCATCTCTAGTTGTTGCTCCCTTTGAACCAACCCCTCCTCTACCTTGAGACCTATATTCTGAAAGCGTTGTTCTTTTTATATATCCTAAATGAGAAATTGTTATAAGAACTTCATCATTAGGAATCATATCCTCAATACTTACTTCAGAAGAAGAAAATTCAATATTAGATCTTCTCTCATCTCCATACTTCTCTTTTACTTCTTTTAAATCGTCAACTAAAAGTGTGTATCTTAAATTTTCATCAGAAAGAATTTCTTTAAATCTTTCAATTCTTCTCATTATTTCTTCGTGTTCTGTCTTGATTTTATCCATTTCAAGACCTGTAAGCTTTTGAAGTCTAAGATCAAGAATTGCTTTAGCTTGAATTTCAGACAATGAAAAATTGGATATTAAACCATTCCTCGCATCTTCAGGAGTTCTAGATGATCTAATTAGCTTGATAATTGCATCTAGGTTGTCTAATGCAATTAATAAACCTTCTAAAATATGAGCTCTTTTCTCAGCTTGCTTTAGTTCAAAGTTTGTTTTTCTTACTAAAACATCATGTCTGTGTTCAACAAAATATTGAATTAGTTCCTTAAGATTTAATAATCTTGGTCTTCCTGCAACTAATGCAATATTATTTACACTGAAAGAGGACTGTAGTGCAGTAAATTTATAAAGCTTATTAAGAACAATATTAGGAATACAATCTCTTTTTAAGTCATAAACAATTCTCATACCATTTCTATCAGATTCATCTCTAATATCAGATATACCCTCTAATTTTTTACTATTTACCAGATCAGCAGTTTGTTTAATTAAGTTTGATTTATTAACCATGTATGGAATCTCTTCAACAATAATAGATTCTCTCCCATTATTTTCTTCAAATCTAACTTTACCTCTAACCACAATTCTTCCTCTTCCTGTTTCAAAAGCAGATTTAACACCATCGACACCGTAAATAGTTCCCCCTGTTGGGAAATCTGGAGCTTTAACATGGTCCATTATTTCTGATATTTCAATATCTCCTCTTTTTTCTATATACGCTATTGTTCCATTAACAATTTCAGTTAAATTATGAGGAGGCATATTCGTAGCCATTCCAACAGCAATACCAGTGGTTCCATTTAATAATAAATTTGGAAGCCTAGCTGGAAGAACAGAAGGCTCCTTTAGAGTATCATCAAAATTATCATTCCAATCAATTGTTTCCTTATCAATATCAAGAAGCATATCCTCAGTAGTTTTTCTCATTCTAGCTTCTGTATATCTCATTGCAGCAGGGTTATCCCCATCAATTGATCCAAAATTCCCTTGACCATCAACCATCATATATCTTAAACTCCACTCTTGCGCCATTCTTACCATTGCATCATATACAGCTGTGTCTCCATGTGGATGAAACTTACCAAGAACTTCTCCAACTATTCTTGCCGATTTTTTATATGCTGTATTAGATCTTATACCAAGTTCATGCATACCAAAAAGTATTCTTCTATGAACAGGTTTTAATCCATCTCTTACATCAGGTAAAGCTCTAGAAACAATAACAGACATTGAGTAATCAATGTACTTAGATTTCATTTCCTCCTCAATATTTATTGCAATGATTTTTTCTCCTTCTATCATGTAGATAATTGTTTAATATTTTGTTTAACAAATTAAATAAAATTACTCTCTTTACAGTAATAAAAACACTAGTTTTTCGTTGTTAAGTTATGAACAATATCTGTTAAGAAAATAGTAAGTATTTACTCATTAAAAATTAGATTTTTTGAAGTATCTTGCAGGTGTTAAAAAATAATTAAATGAAGACAGGATTTTCAAATAGAATGAAAGACGTTTTTACCTTTGTAAGAGAGGAGGTAATAAGACTTAGACATAGTTCAATTAGGGTTGAACATCTCTTTTTAGGAATTCTTAGAGACGGAGGTGGTTCTGCAATTATGGTTTTGAAAAATCTTGATGTTGACCCTCAAGATTTAAAAACTATCATTGAAAACACTATCAAAACTAGCGTAGTTGATCAAAATGTTAATTCTAATGAAATTTCATTCAGTAAACAAGCTGAACGAGTTCTTAAAAAATCTATTTTAGAAAGAAAAAATCTTGTTGAAGATGAAATAAAAACAATTCATGTTTTACTATCAATTTTACTAGATGATAATAATATAGTAACTACTACTTTGAAACATTTACATCTAGATTATGATATAATTTTAGAAGAATATCAATCATTAAATATTAATATATCATCTGAAGACAAAAACCCATATAGTGAAGAGGATCTCAACGATGATGATATTTTTGGACCAACAAGTAGTGAACCACAAACAAAAAAACATTCTCCAAAGTCAACTACTCCAGTTTTGGATAATTTTGGTAGAGATTTAACATTATATGCAAAAGAAGGAAAACTGGACCCAATTGTTGGAAGAAACAAGGAAATAGAAAGAGTTTCTCAAATTTTAAGTCGAAGAAAAAAAAACAATCCAATCCTCGTAGGAGAACCTGGAGTTGGCAAGTCAGCAATTGCTGAGGGACTTGCACTTAGGATTGTAGATAGAAAAGTATCAAGAAATTTATTTAATAAAAGAATTATAATGCTTGATCTAGCTGCTATTGTTGCTGGCACAAAATATCGTGGTCAATTTGAAGAAAGACTTAAAAGTATAATCACCGAACTTGAAAACAATAAAGATATAATCCTATTTATTGATGAAATACACACTCTAGTTGGTGCGGGTGGAGCATCTGGATCACTTGATGCGTCAAATATGTTCAAACCTGCATTAGCCAGAGGAGAAGTACAATGTATAGGCGCAACCACCCTTAATGAGTATAGACAGCATATTGAAAAGGATGGTGCGTTAGAGAGAAGATTTCAAAAAATAATAGTTAATCCTGCAAGTGTAGATGAAACTATTGAAATTTTAATGAATATTAAACACAAATATGAAGATCATCATAATGTAACTTACACTGAAGACGCTATAAAGTCATGTGTTCACCTAACAAATCGATATATAAGTGATAGATTCTTTCCAGATAAGGCAATTGATGCATTAGATGAAGCAGGCTCTAGAGTGCATATTACCAACATTAAAGTTTCAAAGAAAATAACTGATTTAGAAGATAAGATCAATGAGACTACTTCAAATAAAATTAATTCTATTAAACAACAACGATTTGAAGTTGCAGCAAAATTAAGAGATGAAGAAAAACTACTTATACAAACTCTTGAAAAAGAAAAGAGGAAATGGGAAAAAACTACAAAAAGCAAAAGAGAAATTGTAACGGATAAAAATATTGAAGATGTTGTTAGTATTATGACAGGAATTACCGTTCAGTCTATCGCATCAAAAGAAAAGAAGGTTTTATCTAACATGGCAAATAAAATTAACAAATCAATTATTGGTCAAGTTGAAGCAGTAAAAAAAGTTGTTAATGCCATTAGAAGAAATCGTGCAGGATTAAAAGATCCTAATAAACCTATTGGTTCTTTTATGTTTATTGGACCAACAGGTGTCGGAAAAACACATTTAACGAAGGCATTATCTTTTGAAATGTTTGATTCTGAAGATGCATTAATAAGAATTGACATGAGTGAATATATGGAGAAATTTGCTATTTCAAGATTAATTGGTGCGCCTCCTGGGTATGTAGGATACGAAGAAGGTGGACAGCTTACCGAAAAGGTTAGAAGAAGACCATATTCAGTAGTTTTGTTAGATGAGATTGAAAAAGCTCATCCAGACATTTCAAATCTTCTTCTTCAAATTTTAGATGAAGGTAAAATAACCGATAGTCTTGGAAGAACAATTGATTTTAGAAATACAATAATTATCATGACATCAAATATTGGTTCTAGACAAATTAAAGATTATGGTAATGGAATTGGATTTAATACTTCTGCAAAAGAAAACAGTTTTGACGATGAGTCAAAATCAATTATTGAAAAAGCATTAAAAAAACAATTTAGCCCAGAATTCCTAAATAGAATTGACGAAACAATACTATTCAAAACTTTAAATAAAGAAGATATTTTAAAAATTATTGATCTTGAGATTAATATCATTACTAAAAGAATTAAAGATTTAGGCTATACAGCAAAAATTTCAAAGTCTGCTAAAGTTCACATAGCAGAAGAAGGGCATGATCGAAAAAATGGTGTAAGGCCTTTAAAAAGAGCTATACAACGCTTATTTGAAGATCCTATATCAGAATTGATTATTGATTCTAAAATTATTAAAGGAGAAACAATTAATGTTTCGGTATCAAAAGATAAAAAACAACTCTCTTTTAAACACAAAAAATAATTATTTCTTTTGAGTTACAAGGCTTATGTATCTGTAATGCCTATCAACAAAAGATTTATAGATCTTACTCCCTTTTACAGAAGCAAATGATTTTAATACTTTTCTTAAGAAGCTAGAATTTACCTTGTTAATAATATTATTTCTATCATCAGTCATTAGTTCTGATGCTTTAATAATATTTTCCGTAATATCAATATAATTAAGATCTGATAAGTTATTGTTTTTCATATTATTAAGATGATCATCTAAATTAGAATCAATGACTAAGTCACAATATAAAAAATGGCCACCTGGCTTCAAAACTCTGCAAACTTCAGAAATAAAATCTGGTATTGATGGATAACAATGAGAAGATTCAACATTTAAAATAATATCAACACTATTATCCTTAAAAGGTAGTTTAGCTGAATCACCTACTAAAAAGTTAAGATTTTCTAAATTATAACTCTTATTACATAAACTAACAGCATTAGGAGATAAATCAACGCCTGTTATTAATTTAGGTTTGTGATATCTGGCAATAAAATTTGCCCCTCCTCCTCTACCACAACCAACCTCTACAATAACTTTATCTTTTAATTCTACTTGTATACAAAGCTGATGATATAGTTGAATTGGATATCGTTCAAGTTCATCATCTTTATCTAAAGTAATTACTAATTCTTCATTGTAATATCCATAATTCATAAATTTAAAATAATCATCTTTAAATCTATTTGAAATAAAATTATACCATAATTTCCAGCAATACCTTTTAATATTTGGGAAAAGATTGACTAAAAAGAAAATAATTTTATATAGCAAAATTATTTTTTTGAATCATTTAAATAATTTGACATAGATTCTTCACTCATTCCCATGTACGAGAATCCACCATCATGAAATAAGTTTTGCATTGTTACTTTTTTTGTATAATCGGAAAACAATGTAATAGTATAGGAAGCACATTCATCAGCAGATGCATTTCCAAGTGGAGCTAAATCATCAGAAAATCTATAAAAAATATCAAACCCCTTTACACCACTTCCAGCGGTGGTATCAGTTGGAGATTGTGAGATAGTATTTACTCTTACATTTTTGCGAACCCCATAGTGATATCCAAAACTACGAGCAATTGATTCTAATACAGCTTTATTATCGGCCATGTCATTATATGTATGAAATACTCTCTGAGCTGCAATGTATGAGAGACCAACAATTGAGCCCCATTCATTCATTGCATCTAAATTCCATGCAGCCTGCATTACTTTGTGAAATGATAGAGCAGAAACATCAAATCCTTTCATTGTATAATCATAATTTTGCTCATAGTATTGATTTCCTTTTCTAACATTTACAGACATTCCAATTGAATGTAAAACAAAATCAATTTTTCCACCTAATTCTTTTATAGATTCAGCAAAAAGATTATTTAAATCTTCCATATTAGTAGCATCAGCAGCAATAACTTTAGAATTAGTTTCTTTAGCTAATTGATCTATTGTACCCATTCTTAATGCTATAGGGGCATTTGTTAATACAAATTTGGCACCTTCAGAGTGCGCTTGTTGTGCAACTTTCCAAGCAATAGATTTATTATCTAGTGCTCCAAAAATTATACCTCTCTTACCCTTTAATAAATTATTATTCATGAAAATGTTTTTTTACAAATATAGGATTATTGATTTAACAATTCTTTAGCGTTAGTAATAGCAGCTTTTGAGATATCTTTTCCACTTAATAATCTTGCAATCTCAATAATTCTTTCTTCTTTATTTAGAATTTTAATTCTTGTTCTTGTAGAACCATTTAGTACTTCTTTGTAAACTTTAATATGCTTTTGGGATTTTGATGCGATTTGAGGTAAATGAGTAATAGATATCAACTGTGTCGTCTTACTAATAGAACGCATCATATCCCCCATAAAACTAGCTATTTTACCTGAAACACCGGTATCAATCTCATCAAATATCAACGTCTTTATTCCAACTTTAGTTGAAATAATATTTTTTAAAGCTAATACTAATCTTGATATTTCACCACCAGATGCTACTTTACTAATTTCTTGTTCATTTACTCCTGGGTTAGAACTAAATTTAAATACAATATTATCACTGCCAGTTATATTAAAGTTACTAGTTTTTTCTAAACAAACTTTAAAAATAGCATGAGGCATACCAAGTGTTTTAAGGGTATTTTTAATTTGACTCTCAAAATTTGGAATAATAGTTGATCTAGATTTAGATAATTTAACAGAAGCATTCTCAAGATCAATAAATGATGTATTTAGTTTATCAGTTATAATATTCTTTTCATTTTCAAAATTTTCATATTTATCAATACTAACTTTAATAGTATCTCTAATTTCAAATAACTCTAAAATTGTGTTAACATTATGTTTTCTCATTAAACTATTAATCACATCATATCTGAGATTTAACTTTTGAATATTAGTGTTATTTGAAATCAGCTCCTCACTTAAGATTTGTAATTCATTTGAAACATCATTTAAGTCTATTATAGCTGATGAAATTCGATTCTCTAAATCAATAAATTTATCAGATTTTGATAAATAATTTTTAATAAGATTGAGATTATCTAAAATTAAGTCTTCTGAAGAAATTAGATGATTTGATTTTTTAATTATCTCTAAATTATGAGTTAAATTTTCATAAAAGCTTATTTCTTTTTCTAACTCTAGATCTTCATTAATTCGTAATTTGGAATCAATTATTTCATTATAATGGAATTTGTATAGATTATATTCGTCATCATTTAAAAGTCTTTTGTTTAAAAAACTAGTTAAGCTGTCCTTTAAATCATTATGAGAATTAAATAAATTTTGATAATTTATTAAGACATTTGAATTATCGGCAAACTTATCTAT
>Ga0222717_10002523_pt1 | contig 14112 bp, 10 predicted proteins | sample C33_18DmetaG_FD_165053 | JGI IMG/M metagenome (GOLD analysis project Ga0222717, IMG submission 165053) | Estuarine water microbial communities from San Francisco Bay, California, United States - C33_18D | ecosystem: Environmental > Aquatic > Marine > Unclassified | place: USA: California...
TCTCGCCGTCATGCACGGCATAGCCCGCGCGGAGCGGCGGCCCTTTTGAGGTCATGACCAAGCCGGCAAGGCGCTCATTGACGCCTTGGGATGTCTGAGCGACGAGGGCGTCTTTCCCCACAAAGCTAGGTTTCTTCATGCTAACGAAAAAGCTAAGACCTGCTTCAAGAGGCGTTCGGGTGTCGCTGAGGTCTGAGCCATTTAGTGGATAACCCATCTCCAATCGGAGAGTATCTCGTGCCCCGAGTCCGCACGGCGTGACGCCCAAAGCAATCAGTTGTTCCCAAAGAGTCTGAGCGTCTTCGTTAGGCAGAAAGATCTCGAAACCGTCTTCGCCCGTGTAGCCAGTGCGGCACACGAAGGCGTCGCCATGAGGCATGGGAAGGGTGATGACTCCGTTGCGCTGAGGTAGACCTGGGCCCCCTGGCCAGACGGCTCTCGCGATGTGTGTGGTGTCTGGTCCCTGAATGGCCAGGCCAGCGTAGGCGTCGCTAGCATTACGCAACTCAAGTCCATCTTGGAGTGTGGATTTCAGGGCGCCTTCGTCTTCGGCTACCTTAGAAGCATTGACGAGGAGCAAGAAGCGCTCGTCGGTCAGTCGATAGAGCAGGAGATCATCGATGAAGCCCCCATGCTCGTTCAGTATGAACGTGTAGTGAGCCATTCCTGGTGCGAGCGCGGCCACATCGTTGGTCAGTTGCCTATTCAGCCAGGCATCCGCCTCATTCCCTGAGACGAAGAGCTGGCCCATGTGCGAGATGTCAAACATGCCACAGCCGGCACGAACCGCGCGGTGCTCAGGTAGGATACCAGCGTAATGGACAGGCAGGTTCCATCCGACAAAGTCGATCAGACGTGCGCCGGCGGCTAGGTGAGCAGCTTGAAGGGGCGATTCATGTAGAGATTCGATACTCACGAAGGGGAAGAACGGTGTGCGTCTGGTTTTGTCAAATTCAGTGAAGGCTCAATATAAGTTGCGCCTAGCAGAGCACGGCGTTTTATAGGCCGACAATGGGCAAGTATTTCAGGATGGAGCAGAAATTTGGATACCTGGGAATCTCAGGGTTGGTCCGAATTCTAGCATTCTTCAAAGTGATCACTTGGCTGATTTTCTTGGCTGAGCCTGGGTTTGGGAGCAAGCTGATGCTCGATTTCCAATATGTTTTTCAAGGAGAAGTCTGGCGTCTAGTTAGTTTCATGCTTATTCCTGGAGCCGTTAATCCCTTTATACTTTTGATTGAGGTCATGTTCCTTCTCATGATCGGAGAGGGACTAGAACAAGCGTGGGGAGCATTCGGGGTGACTGCTTACATCGTCGGAAGTGCGCTTTGTGGTATCCTTGTCGCCTTTGTGATGTCGGCATTCTTTAAGTATCCTTTCCTGTTGAACACCGCAATTTACAGTTCCCTCCTGATGGCGGCAAGTTGTCTGTATCCTGACATGATCATTCAGCTCATGCTGGTGATTCCGGTAAAGTTGAAGTACGTCGGAATGCTTGCGGCGGGTTGGGTGTTGTACGACGTCTTTAGGATGTCGGAGACCTTGGGGGCGTTTCTTGCGTTGGGACTACCGATGCTGGCATGTCTCATTCCCTTTGTGCTCGTGTTTGTGCCGAGATTGATCAGAGGGGCGAAGCAACGCGGCGAAGTTGCTGCTCGAAGGGGGCGCTTTGAACGAGCCAAGCTTCCTGAAACCGAGGCGTTTCACAAGTGTGATCGCTGTGGGGCTACAGAGGTCTCGGAACCCGATCGAGAGTTTCGTATCAATGACAGCGGCGAAGAAATTTGCACTGCTTGCCGGGACGCTGGCTGACGGCTGTTGCCATGGGTTGCACGTTTCCTCGCCCTACGCGATGTTACTCTGTCCCCATGCGTTTATTTGTCCTCTCTGTCTGTCTCGCGTTGGTCGCTTTGTGCTTTACCGCCACTGCGAACCCTGTGATCAACGAATTCCTCGCCAGTAATAGCGGTGGTCTAGAGGATGAGGACGGGAACACGCCTGACTGGATCGAACTCTACAATCCTACAGAAGAGACAATCGATCTCGTCGGCTATACCTTGACCGATGATGGTGAGATGCCAGCTAGCTGGACGTTTCCCAGTCGTGTGATGATACCGGGTTCCTTTCTGATCGTCTTTGCCTCAGCGAAAGATCGCCTAGGTGCAGAACTGCACACGAACTTTCGGCTTGGTGAAACAGAATACCTAGCTCTAGCAGATCCTTCTGGAACGGTGGTTTCTGAGTTTGCGCCGACGTATCCGGAGCAGTTCGAGAATGTCGCCTATGGTGTGGCGCAAAGTGGGAATCGTTCGACGACTAGTCTGATTGCTAGAGAGGCGGCTGGGCGTGTGCTTGTTCCAACTCAGGATATCGGGACATCGTGGCGAGATGTGGATTTCGACGATACGTCATGGGCCTCAGCGACCACAGGAATTGGCTATGAAACTGGAAATGGTTATCAGGCACTCTTCGGAACGAACGCGGATCTGGAATCTGAGATGTTTGCTAGGTCGACGTCAGTTTATCTGCGGATTCCATTTCAGATCAATGAAATTTCGTCTGTATCAGAGCTAGTGCTTCGCATGAATTATGATGACGGCTTTGTGGCATGGATTAATGGTGTTCAGGTCGCTGCGGAGAATGCTCCTGCGGCTCTTACGTGGACGTCTGAAGCGACGGAGAATCACGAAGACGAAAGTGCCTTGGTTTTTCAGAATTTCGATGCCTCCGAGGCCGTACCGAGACTGAAAGAGGGAACCAATCTACTGACGATTCAGGGACTCAACGTGGGTAATGATAGTTCTGATATGCTCATTTTACCTGAGCTCGATGCTGTCGAGGTATCTGAGGTCCAATCAGGTGAGGTTGGTTATCTGGAGCGGGCGACTCCAGGAGCTTTGAATGGTGCTAGTTTCGAGGGGTTTGTAAGTGATACGAAATTCAGTGTGGATCGGGGATTCTATGATAGTCCGATTGAGGTGGCGATTACGACAGCGACTGAAGGGGCCGAGATTCGATACACGACCAATGGGAATGCTCCTACGGCCACTTCAGGTCTTGTATATTCCGAGCCAATACAGATAGCTCGCACGACGACGCTGCGAGCAGCTGCATTCAAGCAAGGTCTCGTAGCCACAAATGTCGATACGGTTAGCTATTTCTTCTTGGCTGATGTCATTCTCCAGGATTCACCGCCGGTTGGGTGGCCGCGAGGATCTCTGAATGGCCAAGTCCTCGACTATGGCATGGATCCAGATGTGGTGAATGAGGTTCATTCTGATGATGAGATCGTGTCGGCTTTGAAGGCGGTGCCGACGCTTTCCATCACGACGCCGATTGATAATCTCTTTGGCGCTGCGCGAGGCATCTATGTGCATTCGAGTAGCGATGGGCGGGCCTGGGAGCGCCCGGCATCCTTGGAGCTTTTGAATCCGAGCGGCAGCAAGGGGTTCCAGATTGATGCGGGCTTACGTATTCGCGGTGGTTTTAGTCGTAGTTCTAACAATCCAAAACATTCATTCCGGCTCTTCTTTCGGCGGGACTATGGAGAGGGGAAACTGCGCTACCCGATGTTCGGCGATGAGGGGGCGGATGCGTTTGATAATCTGGACCTTCGGACGAGCCAGAACTACTCGTGGGCTTTTGGTGGTGATGGGCGAAATACCATGTTGCGAGACGTCTTTACACGTGATCTGCAGGGGCGCATGGGGCGCCCTTATACGCGGAGTCGCTATTATCATCTCTATCTTAATGGGCAGTATTGGGGGCTCTATCAAACGCAGGAGCGAGCAGAAGCCTCTTATGCCGAGACCTATCTTAAAGGAAAGAAAGAGGATTTTGATGTGATTAAGTCGTTCGGTTCAGTGACGGATGGAACTCGCGATGCTCATAGTCGGCTTTGGCGAGAGGCCACGGCCGGCTTCGCCTCGGATACTCGCTATTGGAATGTTCAAGGGTTGAATCCTGACGGAACGCCGAATCCTAGTGCAGAACGATTGCTCGATGTTGATAATCTTATCGATTACATGATCCTGACGTTTTACTCGGGTGATCGCGATGGTCCAGGTTCGCGTTTTACGCAGCCTAATCCGAACAATTTCTACACCATCTATAACCGAACTAATCCTGATGGCTTCAAATACTTTGAGCATGACTCAGAGCATTCGCTAGGAACAGGAGAGAACGACATGACCTTTCCATTTACGACTGGTAGTCAACAATCTCAGTTCAATCCGCATTGGTTGCACGAGCGTTTGGTGGGTAATGCTAACTACCGGCGGCGGTTTGCTGAGCTTGTTCAGAAGCACCTGTTCAATGGCGGTTTGCTCACACCTGAGAATGCAGTCGCTGGTGTCGAGCGTCGAGCGGCTCAGATTGATCAGGCGATTATCGCGGAGAGCGCGAGGTGGGGGGATGCTCAGAGGGCGAACGATCCATACACACGAGATGATTGGTTGGCTGCAGTGGACGATCTCAAACGTTGGATCTTAGTCCGACGAGAAACCGTGATCGAACAGCTTCAAGCGCGCGGCTGGATTCCAGACACTCGGCCGCCGGCCTTCAGTGTGGCACCAGGAGATGTGGAGATCGGAACGGAGCTACTGTTCTTGGGAGAAGGTGGTGAAGTGTTCTACACACTTGATGGGACCGATCCACAGGACAGCCCTCAAGCATTAAGTGCGTCTCCGGCGGGAGAAGTGACGACTGTCCTGCTTGCCGAGAATGATCCTGCCCGTGCTCTTGTGCCGACGAATGCTAGTTTCGGCTCAAGCTGGCGTGCTCTCGACTTCGATGATGGTGCCTGGATTGGCGGACGTACGGGTGTTGGCTATGACAACAATACCGGTTACCGCGACGTCATTGATCTTGATGTTGATGCGAGCATGAATGGTGAGAATACAAGCGTGTTTGTGCGAGTGTTGTTTGATGTTCCAGATCCTAGCGTCTATACCAATCTCCGATTGCGTATTCAGTATGATGACGGCTTTGCCGCCTTCCTCAACGGCGTGCGTGTCGCTTCTGCAAATAGCCCGAGCACGCTTGTGTGGAATAGTTCGGCGACTGCAGGTCATTCCGATTCAGAGGCGCTTGAGTTCGTTCCCTTCGACATGACGAGTCACTTGGGGGAGCTCAGGGCCGGAAGTAATGTGCTCGCCATTCACGGGTTGAATGATAGTCTTGGGAGTTCGGACATGCTGATCACGCCACGTGTTGAGGGTGGGCGCACGCTAGGGGGTACGGCTGTTGTGCTTCCTGCCGGCCGAACAGTGGTTAAGGCGCGAATTCGCGATGGAAACGAATGGTCGGCCCTGAGTGAAGGTAGCTTTCTCGTCGGAGGCGTCTTGGCCGATTCCAGCAATGTGGTTCTGTCGGAGATCATGTACCATCCCGCTAATCCTACAGAGGCGGAGGTGGCAGCAGGTTTTACTACAGGCGACTTTGAGTATCTTGAGCTACTCAATCTTGAAGGAGTTCCCGTCGACCTAACCGCTCTCTTCTTCCTTCGTGGCGTGAACTTTACGTTTGCTGATGGCTCGCTTCTTCAGCCTCATGCGCGTGGCCTTATCGTTAGCAATCCTGAAGCCTTTGCGCTACGCTATGGAGGTGGCCTGCCGGTCCTGGGTGTCTTTGATGGATCGCTCGATGATAGCGGCGAGCGGCTTGCGTTAGTCAGGTCCTGGGATGATGGAATTCAGGATTTGCGCTACAATGATCGGGGAGATTGGCCAGAAGCGGCTGACGGTTCAGGGCGAAGTTTGGTCCTGATTGAGCCTGATACCAATCCGGACCCGAATCTTGCCGAGAGCTGGTTGCCAAGTGGCGCAAGCCAGGGTGCTCCTGGTCTGGCTGATCCCGGAACCGTGATAGTGAGTGCTTACCAAGCCTGGAAAGATCGCTGGGAGGTTGACGATGATCTTGCTGATCCCGATAGAGATGGATTGGTCAACCTGTTGGAGTACGCTTTGAGACGTTTGCCGCTTCAGCCAGACTCGAAAGGTGCAGTCGGTGTTACTAGGAGTCCGATTGAGTTAGAACATGCTATTAATCCAGGCGCGGACGATGTGGAGATTGTCATCGAGATCTCGGAAGATCTTAAGCTCTGGACGACCTTGGATTTCGCTCCAGAGGTCGATGATACTGAATTGAAATGGCGTTATCGCTTGCCTGAGGACGAGATGGGTTACGTTCGCTTGAAGGTGAACCTGATAGAATGATCGTGAGCGAGTAGAAAGTGGGACTCCCATTGACCGAGAGCCTCACTTTTGACGTTTTACTTCATTTAGTTGTGGAGTGGGAACGCGGAAGACGTCGTCTTGAAGTTCGTTGCCGATGCTTGTGTTGCGGCGGATAATTGTTGCTAATGTTTGTGCTTCGACCAGGCGTTGCAGGGACGGTGGAAGGTAGTCTTCATACCAGAAACGATCGCCATCGCGCAGACGACGGAATTGGTCTGCGAGGATCGCTCGGTATGTCGGACCGACGAGGGCTCCGGGAACATGGCGCTCTGCAAGGCCACCGAACCAGAGATCGATGTCATTGACAGAACCGTAGACCTCCTGGAGATTTGCCTGCACGGTGCGATCCGGATTGACGTCGGCGAAGTTGCGTGCCGGGGGAGGCCATAGGCTTGGCGTGTGTCGTTGTAGTTCGCGAGTCCGTGATCGCGCCCGCGTTGAATGTTGAGCGATGCAAGATCGAACCCACTCGCACCGGGAGCACCGAAGAGGAAGTTTCTCACATCGTCTATAACAAGGTTGTCGATATTCTGACAGACCTGCTGTGAGAGACCCCTAAGGATTTCGTCGATTCCTCCTTGATCTGTTAGGATACTGGGATCGAAAAATGCGTCGGCGAGTGATAGGTGCCCGTGAGCACTCTCAGCGCCTGCTCGGTTTACTCGGAGGAGTGTGGTGGAGAGCATACTATGCCCTAGTCGGAAGGCAGCCGTTGAGAAGCAGTTGGCGATTCCTGGATTGACTTGACGATTGTACCCACGGTAAGGAGGAAGGGCATCGTTTCCTAGCAGAAGTGGTAGGAACTCATTGTAAGTGATGGCCTGCATCTCACCGGTGACGATAACTTTCGCCATCTGATAAAAATCTTCGCCAGTCAGTTCACTGTCTGCCATGGCCAGCTGCTGAGCCCAGTGATTGTGCTCGCGTACAAATAGGGTGTGGACCGACGCTAGCGCGGCTTGTTCGTTTGCGCGGATGTCTCCCGCTAGAAAGAAGTTTGGAGCGAAGGCCGATGGCGCGTTCTCAAGCCCGGCGGTGTTGAATGGGAGAAGTCCCCCAGGACTTGTCTTGAGTCGTCCCGTGCCATCGAGTGTGCGAAGCGCGGATGCCCGTTCTTTGTCAGAGCCGTAGACATTGGAGGCGTCAATAAAAGCGCTGATGCTGTTCATCTGTTGGCGAATGCCCGAGTTGTCGACCTCGTAGTCGGATCGGTCCAGGGCGATGACTTGAGTGCCTGTGTTTGTGGGGTCGAATTGAGGGTCAGCAACTGGCACGCTGATGTCGAAGCTCACGACGGGATCCGCAGCGTGAGTAAGGTCAATGTCATGATCAACAAACTGGCCCCACTGCCAGAGGTAGTCTGACGCCCTTGCTCTGTTCGGAATATAGGTATCCTGAGCTGTGCAGGCATTGCTGATAGCACGAGCGCTTGGGCGATTGTCGCCAGAAGGAGCCTCAAGACCATCGGTGTAGTTCTCTTCTGTAAGCCGCAGTAGTCTGACGCCGACGCTGCCTTGTGAGGGGCGTCTAACGTTGTTTCACATACCGTCTACCGAGCGGTACTGGGTGGGGAACTCCAGCTCTTGACCTTGGATGGGATCGTTTACCGTATTGGGCGGCGTGCGTGGCGGCCGTTGACTATTGGTGTCGCGGTCTCGAGGTGTGGCGCGGGTTGGAATGGGGGCGGCTTGCTGGCCGCGCACGCGCTGGCCACCTTGCCGTTCGCCCCCGCGATCACGCTGGGACCATGCGGTGGTCAGGGGGAGGCTTAGAGCCACGGCAACGATTGTCACGCGGTGCCGTGACAGAGGGTTTCGTTTCATGGGATTGTTTAGTTAGTGGGTTGGAAGTGATCGACAAACGGGGGATCCAGTCGTCGGGTGTCTTCGTGACCCTTCTAACTAAGACCGCTCACATGACGGGAGTGAGGGAGGAAAGATGAGAAAGTTGTCATGCTCTCGCCTCGACCAAGATGAACGCTATCGGTTTCCGCGAATGACAGAATGTTCATCTGGAAGATTTTGCATCGGACAAATGGCGATCTTGGTCTTAAGATTACTGGGTGCATGTCCTAGTGGTAGAAGATCAGCCGAAGATCGCTTCCTTCGTTCAGAAAGGTTTGGAAGAGCAGGGGATGGTAGTCGACCTGTGCCTTGATGGCGATGAGGGCTATGAACTTGCGAAGACGGGATCTTACGACGCGCTGGTCCTTGATATCATGCTTCCGGGGCGTGATGGCTTGAGCATTCTGCGCAATGTGAGAGAACAGAAGAATCAGGTGCCCGTGCTCTTACTAACGGCGAGGGACTCTCTTAACGAGCGCGTTGAGGGGCTCAATCTTGGGGCTGATGATTATCTGACAAAGCCCTTCTATGTCGAAGAATTGACGGCGCGTTTGCATACGATTGTTAGACGATCTAGCGGCCAGAGTCTTAATGTGCTTCACGTGGAGGATCTGAAAGTGGATCTGATCAAGAGGGAGGTGACTCGCGGTGGCGATAGCATTGATCTGACCGCCCGTGAGTTTGAATTGTTAGAGTATCTCATGCGGAGTCCTGGGCGCGTTTTCACGAGGATACAGATCTGTGAGCATGTGTGGAATTATCACTTCGATCCGCAGACAAATCTGGTCGATGTCTATATCAAGCGGCTTCGAAAGAAGCTTGATCAGCCCTACGAGTTGAAGCTCATTCAAACGGTACGCGGCGTTGGTTATCGCTTGGGTAGCAAGTCCTAGAGAATGAAATCTTTTCGGCTCAAGCTCGCCGTTATCATGGCTCTAGTGCCAAGTGTGATTGTACTTGCGTTTGGGCTCGTCGCTTGGTGGACCCTTCATCGGCAGATGCTGACGTCGCTGGACCTTAAAATGACATTGCCAGGCAATGCGCTGTCTCGCCAGGTCTCGCCAGACACGGATACTTCCAAGTTTCAAGAATGGAGCCAGGCCTTTCTTGAGGGAGTTCCTGCTGGGGGGCGTCTCGTTTCGTGGGTCCTCGTGATGAATAATCGCTCTGGCGAGGTTCTCAGTGCTAGTGATAAGGGCATTGCCGATGTCAAGGTACTGAATAGCTATCTACCAAAGGATAGTGACTTTGTGAAGGTGCCGCGAATGGATCCTCCTAGCCGTCGAGGTGAGCCTCGGGGGAGGCAGCGGCCTCCCGGTTTTGAAGATGGCCCGCCACCTCGCCGAGGTCGCGGTGGTGGCCCTCCGCCATCCAAGCCCAAACGTGGAGGGGGAGAACGACGGCCTTCTGATAGGGGGGACTATCGCCCTCCGGTCTTCTTCTCGACCGGGGCTGCGACGGAGCAATGGAGGGTTGGAGCTTTTAGTAATCCCTACGCGACCGTGTTTGTTGGGGCCGATTTGGGGACGTTCCAAGCGGAAGTGGATCAAGTGCGCACGCATTTCATTTTAGCCGTGGGGGCTGGAATAGCGTTGTCGGCTTTGGCCGGTTGGATGATTGCTAGCAAAGCCATTCGTCCGATCGATCGGATTGCAGAGACCGCTGAACGCGTTACCGCACTTGGGCTGGATCGGCGTATTGGGCTGACCGGCAGGGAGGACAAAGAATTCGCTAGGTTGATCAAGGTTCTCAACGCCATGATGGAGCGGCTGGAAGATAGCTTTCAACATGCGGCTAGATTCAGTGCCGATGCCTCTCACGAACTCAAGACGCCGCTGGCTGTCATGCGTGGTGAGCTCGAGAGAGGGCTCAAGGAGTGCACGCCAGGTTCTGAACAAGAGCAGCGTTTCATCGAGCTTTCTGAGGAAGTGCACCGGTTGAATCAGATCACCGAAGCGCTCCTAACGCTTTCGCGTGCCGACTCTGGTTCGTTGCAGCTCGATACGACCGAGTTCTCTCTGAGTGATGCCTTGGAAAGCTTCTGCGAGGATGCAGAGATTCTCTGTCTGGACAAAGAGCTGACCTTTAATTCGAATATCGAGGACGGCCTCGTGATTTCAGCTGACTGCGTCTTGGTGCTCTCAGTACTTCATAACTTGGTAAGTAATGCCATTAAATACAATGAAGAGGATGGAGATGTGGTGATCAACGCATCGCGGTCTGTAAATGATGTGGTGATCGAAGTGGCCAACTCGGGGCCAGGAATTCCCGATGACCAACGTGACAGTATCTTCAGGCGTTTCTATCGAGTAGACGATGCTCGCTCGCGGCAGCGAGATGGCTTTGGGCTGGGATTGAATATTGCGATGGAGCTTACATTGGTGAATGGTGGAGAACTTCGCTTGCTGGATGACTCATCATCGGGACGAACCCGCTTTGCCGTGCAGTTCCCCGCTGTTTGAGATCAAATGATGGACCTAGCCCAATGACAGCTGCCGCTGCACGTACTTGCCTAGCAGATCGAACTCAAGGTTTACCAGGTCGCTCGCTTGCTTCGTACCAAGATTGGTGACTTCGAGCGTGTGCGGAATGATCCACAGGGTGAACTGATTCTCTTCCAGATCGGCAATGGTGAGGCTGATGCCGTCGACCGCGATCGAGCCGCGCGAAATGACGAGTGGCTTGGCCGCTTCTGGGAGGGCGATGTCGATCTTGGTGTCTTGGCCTTGGGGGCGGACGGCTAGGACTTTGGCTGTCTCGTCGACGTGGCCTTGAACGAGGTGGCCGCTGAGTCGATCCGTTGGAAGAACGGCGCGCTCTAGATTGACTCTGTCACTTGGCGAAAGTTGGCCAAGATTGGTCACGTTCAACGTTTGTTGCAGGAGATCAAAGGCGACATTGTTGTCGGTCACTTCAGTCACGGTGAGGCAGCAGCCGTTGACCGCAACGCTTTCGCCGAGAGCGAGTTCGTCGGCAAAGGGAATGGTGATGAACAGACGAGCCCCGCCGTCGTCGAGAGTGGAGATCCGCCTAATCTCACCGGTAGCTTCGATGATACCTGTGAACATGAATGTATGTTAGAAAAGAAAGAGGAGTGCTAACAAGATGACAGCGAAGACGGCCGTGGCTCCCACGGGGAAGGCTCCCCAGCGGGCATCTTCATAGAAGGCTTGTTGCTTGTGCTGGAGCTCTTCCCCTTCAACACCACGGAGTATCCAGATGGGGGTCATGGTAACGACGACGAGCTTCGCAGGGCCGTGTTGGAGGAAATAGGCAAGACGTTGCACGCCGACGTCGACAACGCTGTGATGGACGATACGATTAGCGGCATTCAACGTTCGATCAAATAGTCGATAGAAGACGCCGCCGCCCTTGCGGTAGAACCAATCAGTATCGAGATTTGTCGAACGAATCTCGGCAGGGTAGAGCCCAGCACGCATTAGTAGGGTAAAGGCGAGTGCGCTGAAGAGAAGAAGCGCATACTGGTCGGTCACGTGGGCTACCGTGTAGGGTTCGTAGCTGGTCCCAGGGTCAGGCAGCATCGTATACAAAAAGGCGTTCGGAAATGTGCCGACGAAGATGCAAAGAAAGGCGGCGATTCCCATCGCAAGCAGCTGGTTGAGCGGTGCCTCTTTGCAGCGGATGCCCGAGTCGTGAGAGAAGAAGGCGAAGAAAGGGATCTTGATACCGGCGTGGTGAAAGACCCCGGCCGAAGCGAATAACAGTGCTAGCCAGACGACGACCTGTCCCTCAGCTGCCGCCGAACTCATGATCATAGATTTACTCACAAAGCCGCTGAAGAACGGGAAAGCCGAAATGCTCGCAGCGCCGATACAGCAGAAGATACATGTGAGCGGCATGCATCGATATAGTCCTCCAAGTTCGGTCGCCTTCGACTTGCCGGTACGGTAGATTACGGAACCAATCGACATGAAGAGCAGCGCCTTGTAGAGGATGTGGCAATACGCGTGAGCCGCGGTGCCATTTAGAGACATGGCCGTTCCAAGGCCGACGCCGACGACCATGAAGCCAACCTGGTTGACGAGGCTGTAGGCGAGCACACGGCGCAGGTCGTTCTCGATCACTGCGTAGAAGATGGGGATCGTCGCCATCGCCATGCCGATCCATATAAGGACGCTTTCGCCAGGGAAACAGCGAGCGAGCACGTAGACTGCCGTCTTGGTCGTGAAGGTCGCCATGAAGATCACCCCGCCGACGGAGGCTTCCGGATAGGTGTCTGTGAGCCACGCTCCGAGCACCGGCCAGGCACAGTTGATGCCAAACCCGAGAAAGATCATCCAGGCACCAACACCGGAGAGTTCGATGCGGTCGAAAGCGATGCTGCCACCATTGGCAAGATGAATCAGCAAGCCAGCAAGCAACACCACACCACCGACGACATGAATGAGAAGATAGCGGTAAGCGGCTCTCCCCGACTCTGGTGTCCCACGAGCGAGGATACAAAGCGCGGCGCCGAGTGTGAGCACCTCCCAGAAGAGGAACAAGGTGATGAGGTCGCCCGCCATGACGACGCCCATCGCACTACCCGCGTACAACAAACCGGCAGAGAGATCGATGGCACGGTTCTCCTTGATGACATAGAGGACTCCGATGAAGGAGAGGACGGTGAAGATGTTAAGGAAGATGAGACTCCAGGCATCAGCCCGCCCAAGGATGAGATCGAAATCGAGAAAGGTCACGGTCCAGTGTACCCCTTCGGTGATGAAGAAGTAGTTTGCGAAGCCAACGACAGGCACGGTCAAAGCAACAACCTGGCGCGCTCGCCCTCGCAATAGTGCAACGAGCAGAGCTCCCAACAGATAGATTGCTGCGGGAGGAAGTCCTTCAAGCATCGTCGTCTCCCTTCGAATCAGCTTTGTAATAATCCTCGTCGCGCATCACGAGTGGCCGAAGCACGTGTTTTGAAATGAGTACGAGTAAGACACAGGCGACAAACCCGTAGACTGCATAGAAGCCTGGCCAGGTTTCCCATTTGAGATAGGGGTGCTTGTCGAAGCCCGTCACCCAGAAGACCACGTCAATGGCCACGAGGACAGCGCAGCCGATGAAAAGACCGACGAGGACTTTGCGTACGTTCTCCTTGCGGTCGAACCAGCCGTCGGGTTCGTCAGGGTTGATAGGATTGGGTTCCATCAGTGGGCTCCGGGTTTGGCTTTGCCAGATTTGTCGTATTCTTTGGCCGACCCAGGCGACGAAATAAGGATGAACGCGAGGTAGATCCCCATTGCCGCGAAGGCGATGACGAAGGCCTTGAAATAGCCTGGTATCGCTTCGTGTTTCAGTTCCTTCAGGGGCTGTTCGGTAGGGATGTTAGCCATTCTCGCTTATTTGGCAGGGATCATCAAAGAGGTGAGTTCAAAAAACACGTTTGGGAAAAAGAACAAGATCACGGAGACGGACGCTGTGATCACGAGCGGCACAACACAGGCAAGGGGAGCCTCTTGCGCCTTATCATGAATCACGCCATCCGCTGGTGCCTTGAAGAATGCGCGGTAAATGATAGGAAAGAAATAAACCCCGTTGAGCACCGAACTGACAAGATAGACAGCAAGGAACGCCAGCTGTTGCGCGTCGGCAGCTCCCCAGATCATGTAGATCTTGCTGAGCAGGCCACCTGTCAGGGGCAGACCAATGACGCTCATGGCGCCGATCGCGAAAGCGCCCATTGTCCACGGCATGGCGCGACCAAGGCCGCTGAGCTGACTGATATACTTCTTGCCGCTGGCTACGTAGATGGCTCCGGCACAGAAAAACAACGTGATCTTGCCGAAAGCGTGCATTGGGATGTGCAGCATGCTGCCCTGCACCGCATGCGGAGTAAGGAGCGAAACGCCGAGGACAATATAACTCAGTTGCCCAATTGTGGAAAACGCTAGAAGGCGCTTCAGGTTGTCCTGAGTCATCGCGATCAGCGACGAGGTGACCACTGTGATGGCTGCGATCCAGCTAATGACTTGGCTGACATCGAGTGTCTGCAGAAAGTCGGTGCCGAAGACGCCGGTGAACACGCG
>Ga0222717_10002525_pt1 | contig 14110 bp, 10 predicted proteins | sample C33_18DmetaG_FD_165053 | JGI IMG/M metagenome (GOLD analysis project Ga0222717, IMG submission 165053) | Estuarine water microbial communities from San Francisco Bay, California, United States - C33_18D | ecosystem: Environmental > Aquatic > Marine > Unclassified | place: USA: California...
TTTCTGCTCTGCTGATTTTGAAGATTTCACCTGAACGAATATTGCCGTCACTATCTAAAAATGTATCCGAAACAATCTTTTTTGAGGTTTCATAAAACCGTAGTGCACCACCGTTGTTGAGATCTTTGACGGTTAAATTCTTAATCGTAATCTGGTTTTGGCGGGCACGATTACTAAAGATGATATATTTCCCAATACTCTTTTCGAGTTGGTCTGGATACGTTCCGATTTTTTTATCATCTACATAAAATGTAATAAGGCCCTCTTTGCGGTTGATATGAAAATCAAGCTTGATGTTGCGTCTCTCGAATTTGCTTGGCTTCAGGTCAATCAGGGCTAACGGCGCGGGGTTTTTGGCATTTCTCTGATATCGTCTTATTTGCATTCCTGCGCTATTAAAGGTGTATTCATAGCAATTTTGCATAGTTTTAGCAGAACCATTCTCGCCACAAAATTTAAATACGAAATTGGGCACAGAGTTCCAGCTAATCGAGTAAGTGATGAGTAAATTCTCAGGTAGTTCGAGCTTACGAGATAGGCTTCCATCACCTTCACTCTGGATAGTCTTAGAATCGGGTTTGGACCATTTACCCTCCATGGTCCAACTGTTGAGTGGGTCATCGCCGTTATAGATAATTTCTTGGTTATCAACACCAAATTGGATCCTGCTGATAAATGAACGATCGATATTGAACTCACCTGCATAGGAAGTAACTATTTTCAATTTCTTTGCATCAAGTGATATCACATCGCAAGGAAGCACACAGCCATTTGTAAGTGTCAGCACCTCACCGTGCGGCTCCATGGCATTTGTGTGCTTGCCAAATAGTATAAGTTCGGTAGCTGCAATATCTATGCACAGAGGTTCATGAGCAACTGGAGATGTTAAGATAATAGAGTTATCTTTGAACGAACTGATTTCACCCGATAAAGTATCACCGCTTTTTAGGACGACAGATGATGTGCCAAAAGTTTGGCTCCAAAAAATGCAAAGTAAGGCTAACGTAAGTAGTGTGAAATATTTAGAAATTATCATCCCAGAAATCTAGTAGGTTGTTTTGTTCGGAAAAATCAACGATCCCGACAAATTTCATTTTAAGGCTAACTTCAGAAACAATGTCAGACCGAATTCTTGTTGTGCCATTTGCATCGGCTGTAGGAATGCCCGATATTCTGCCGTAAGGCCGTGTATAGAAGTGGGCAAAGCTGCCCTCCTTGTCATCGGAAACCTTCCGTAACTTGTTTGATGCTAGGTAGATTTCTTGCACAGATGCTTTGGGTATGGCCAACTCATTGTCAAATGTGCCACGAAAATAGATCTTATCGTCTTTGATCTGCTTAAATGTGCCAGAAAAACGATCCACGCCATTAGTAAGAAGGATGACATCATGCTCATCACTTTGCATGCTTTGTGCAGAATCGCGCATGCCATTCCATCTCGTGATCAGTATATCGCTGACACGCATTTGCGAATTATTGTAGCGGAGATTTTTGAAAGCGATTGCTTTGCCAGGAGCTATATATTTTTCTCCAAGGTTCCATTTGGTTTTGAAGCTGCCATCAATATAAAGCATGAGGGTTTTGTTAGGTCGATCAATGCGCAGCTCGATCTCGGTTTCCTCTTTTTTTGATAGATTCGTGCTAATATGGTTGTTTTCACTTCGGGTTGCTGACGGCTTGCCTTCTTCATCAAAAAGACATGAGTAAAGTGAAGCGCTGTGTGATGACAAGCTGACAACATAACTTCTACCGAGTGTGCTAGCCATATTACTTTCAATGCTCTCTTTGCCCTTGTATTCTGGAGGGTCTAGGTCGGAGTGAATGCCGATGTTACAATAAAGCGAGCCGCGCCAGCCGATTTTGAATTTCACTTTGCATGTATCTGGCAGGACGTTCTCCCTTACCAAGTAGCGTTCTTTGGATGTGCCTGCATACCATGAGCCTGCGACGAATTTCCAGTTGGTAAGATTATTTTCATTTTTTTCTATTTGAGCTTTCTTTTTTGCCTGCTCGGCATCGGCTTCCTTCTCGTCGATCTTCTTTTTTGGAGGGCTGATGATTTTCCAGCCGTCGTCGTTCATTGGACCATAGTAAATGAGTTTACCTCCGTGAGGGGTGGGGGATATTTTCGTAATGATATTTCTCGCAAAGGTGAGTTCGCCAAGGTGTTGTGTTTCGAGAGTCACGCCCTTGTCATCAGCATGAGTGATCATGCCGGGAATGATGTCTCCATTGATTAGCGAGATCGCTGAATTTGGCTGGAGTGCTTGTGCTGCTCTGCCCTTATTTAGAGTGATGCGGTGCAGTTTTTTTGTGGAAAAAGTAGTGGTCTCCTTTGCCTGCGAACTTTTAAATACTATATTGCTGCTCTTATCAAAGGCGACGAATTGTCCGTGAAGACTATCGCTGTTTGCTTTTTCGCTAAATCTCAGCAAATCGAGCCCGTATGAGTTATTGTCGGCTTCGGCTGTAGTTGAAAGACACAAGGCAAGGGAAATGCCCAGAATGGTACGTTGTTTCATTTTTCGTAGATGGGGAGGAAGCGATAATTTAATGCAAGTGAGAGTAGTGCGCCAGCCGTGCTGTATGAATTACCATGGTTGCCTGCCCACGAACCGTCTGAAAGTTGACTGGCTGACAATATGCGAATATTTTCTTTATTCCATAACTGCCAAAGTTCTTCATTAGCCTGAAAAAGGGCTTGGGACATGTAATATCGAAAATAATAGGGATAAGTTCCGTCTTGAGAGCGGATGTTTTTTTTGAGAAATTCGGTAGTTTTATCATATCCTTTCTCGTCCTTACGTTTTGCCAACGAATAACATAGCGAGCCGATAGCGGTTAGAGTTACCCGGCCACTGCTCTTACTGGTATATCCATAGCCGCCTGATACACTCCGGCAACTCTTCATGTATGCGAGAGCTTTATCAATAACTTTGTCATCAACTGGAATACCAGCGTTACGCGCGGCAAGCAAAGCAACGATTTGGCATCCGGAGACAGTCGTATCCGCGCTTCTAGTTTCGGGAGTGTATCGCCATGCACCACGAGAATTATTTTTTTGTGCTTTAACAATAAGTGCAACGGCCTTTTCGAGGGCTGGTGCGATACGTTTATCATCTATCATGCCGTAACACTCAGCCAGTGCAAGAGTGGCAAATCCATGGTCATACATTTGCGGCCCCCAGTAGCCCTCCGCGTTTTGCTTATTGATTAAATAACCGATAGCTTTGCGAATTTTAGTTGATTGTGGCCCATGATTGGGGTCTTCGCCATAAGCTAAAAAAGCAAGCACGCACAGACCCACCACGCCTGGCCGAGCGCCACTTCCTCCACCCCAGCTACCATCATTATCTTGGGTGTTTGTTAGATAGCGTAACCCTTTAGTGTAAAGCTTATCCACCTGCGCTGAAATAAGATTGTTTTCTCTGCGTGGCAGCGCCTGAGACAAGACTGTCGATTGCAAGCAAAGACCTATAATGGCGATGAGAATAGGGGATTGGTATAGGTATGGTCTCATATGGGTGTTGTCTAAGCTGCGTTGTTGCTATTTGATTTAACTACTTGGATTTGTTTGTTTTTTCAGAGGCGCCCTTGTTGTAGGCGTCCATGGCTTTGTGGAATTCGCGAGGTAATGATGACCCGGCCGTACCGGAATTTTTTGGGACACGCCTTTCACTATTTGCCGCTGTGTTATCGGGATCGCCTGTCTCGCCGCCATTGCCGCCGTTACCGTCTCCATTGCCGCCTCCAGCACCAGAGCCCTTGCCTTCACCTTCACCTTCACCTTTGCCTTCGCCTTTGCCTTCGCCTTTGCCAACATCCTTGCCGCCGTCCATCATGCGCTGCATCATTTGAAGCATGGAACCCATGCTTTTCTGGCTATTTTTTCATCCACCACCACCTTGTTGCTCTTTTTTCTTAGCAGCTTCAAAAATCTTCTCGATGACTTCGGTTTGAATTGCGATCGTCGCACCGTCTGTCTTGGATATCTCAAGTCGGTCGGTAGCATCAGCCATGATTTCCTCCACTTGCCTGAGTAATTTTTTGACTTCAACATCGGTTTGCTCTTCGTAGAGGTCCTGCACGTCCGCTGAGAGATCGTCTTGTTCGGCTCCTAATTTCTTAGCTCCTAGATCATGCGTTTTGAGTTTATCGGCAATACTCTGATCTGTTGCCGGGGGTGCTGAGTTAGGTGTATCAGGCTCACCAGAAGAATGATGAATTGGAAGAACAGCACAAAGTAGGTAGAAAAATAATTTCGACATCTCGTAGTTAGGTTATTGGTTAATGGGAGGTTGTATATTCAGTTTTGCTCATGGGCTAGTGGTTGCGGCCCTCGGTGTAATGGTTCTTTTGAAGTCTTCAAGTGCACGTGTGCGTGAACGAATGCCCTGTTCAGCCTGAATCATACGCATAACTTTGAGCATGAATTCAAAGTCCTGGTCTTCTTGGTTGCCACCGCCACCGCCGCCGCCGCCACCACCGCCGCCGCCTTGATTCTTGTCGCCTTTGAGTAGTTTTGCCCAAGTCCTCAGTTGCTTAGCCCACATTTTAGATTGGTAGATAGACGTGTAAGAGATGTTTCTGGAAACATTGGCTGATAACAATTCCATGGCTTCATCAATCCTTGAACTCCGCATTGAATCGACAAGTTTTTTATGCACATCTTTGCCAGCGCGGGCGTGATAGTGGAATAGATCCTCTTGGATCCATCGCACGTCAGCGGCAGTTTTCTGTTGCTGGTTTTGGGCCTCCTTAATGGCGCGTTTTTCAACGGGGTCGAGGTCTTGGAGTTGGCACCCGATCACTTGGTTGATGATGCCTAGTATGCTTGATGCAATACCGTCTTCTTCGCTAGCGGCTCGCTTTAAGCGATTGACGAAAGTGCCCGCCTCAAAACTTTGGTTGGCTTCGTTGGCTTTCTTGAGAGCTTGCTTCATCTTTTCAATTGCCTTTTTTTGCTCTTCGATAGCCTCTTTGAGATCATTTTTTGATTTCTCGGGTGTGTTTCGCTGACTTTGTGCGTCCTGAAGTTTTTTCTCAACTTTGGGCAAATCTTGTTCAGATAGCTCTTTCATGGAATCAAGAGCCTCTGACATTTTTTTGAGAATATCTTTATCTATTTCTCCATTGCGGACGGAATCTTTGAAAAGCTTCTCCATTTTTTTGGTGAGGTTTTCCATGTTCTCCTTATTTTCTCTTTCACGATCTTGCTGATCTTGGAGTTTTTTTCTATTCTCGTCTTTTTGAAGGTCTTTGGCATCTTTCATTTCAAGCCGCTGGTTTTCATCGTTCAGATTCTGCTCTTTGCGTGCGGTGTCTTCGAGTTCGCCAATCACACGGTCAAACTCATTTTTTAATACTTGAGCGTGTTCGTCGCGAGTGAGAATGTAGAGAGTGATTGGTTCGGAATAAACTCTACCACGTCCTGGGTAGTAATCCTCTGTCCATGATGTAAGAAGGACTTTCTGAGGAGTGATGTTGTGATTATCTGGGCAGAACTTCCATGAGAGGTTAAAGGTGGCTTGATTGGGGTTTCCTTGTTCGATGGTAGCCTCACCTTTGGCGGGCTCACCACTTGTGGGGTTGGTAAGCTCTCCTTGCCAGGAGATACCGCATGCTTTCAGGCCGAAGTCATCCTCCGCGAGAATCTCGAAACTGATAGTTTCTTCGGCAAGCATGATATGTTGTTTGTCGATACCCTGAATATATGTTGAGGGCGCTTGATCTTTTGTCGCCTCAATCCGGATGTTGATTGGCTTTTCAGCAGTAAGCCCGTATGTATCTCTCCAATTCAGTGGGATCACGACAGAGTGCGAGGCGATGTTGATGGGGGGAGTGCTTATGTTTCTGCCGTCTATTTTGACATCAATTTTCGCTGGACGACGTGTTTCTATAGTTTCCTTGGGGGGATTGACGCCGTCAATCTTGGTTGTGTCTCGCTGGTCTTCATCTTTCGGTAGGGTTTGTATTTCGGCGTATGCTTCACTGAGGCTGCGATCCGCCGTTGCCCGAATTATGACCTCGCTACCTTCGAGCGCCGTGGTGAAACCAGAGCGAAGATCAACATCAATGACTTCGCGCTTCAAATAATCAGGTAATTTTAAAGATGCGCGTACGCTTTTTAAGGCAGGTCTGATGGTAGGTTCGAATACTAGGTCGTAATTAGCATCGTCGGCCTCAAGTCGAACGATATCTTTAGCCCGCTGACCGGGGAATGTGAAAGTGTATGCATTATTCTTGAGGGGTGCTTCAATCCACTCTCCCTTACCATAGCGCGCTCTTGCGGTAGCGGGTTGTCGGTTGGTGTCTTCAGATAGGGGGACAACAATGCTGAACGACTCGCCATAGGGAATGTACTGTGGGGACCCGATACCTGAAATATCTAATTGGGTGAAAGTGAAGCGCTCTGTTTGAGCCAGGGGCATCAGCCATCGTTTCAGCGAGTTAATTCCAGCTTCAGGCATGCAAACAAGCCCTGTTACAGACAATATGAAGAGAATCATTACCGCCAGTGTCCATTTACGGTGGCGAGCAGCAGGCAGAGCCATGGACAAGTTTCTTCCTGCAGCTTCTGCCGTGACGCTTTGCATCGCAGCTGCGCGAAGCTCCGGTGAGAGGGTATCCACGGATTCATTCTGGCTTTGAAGTTCAACCGCGCCAAGCAGGCGGTCACCTAACCGAGGGAAACGGCGTGAGATGAGGCGAGCCAGTTGATTTTCACGACGGTGGCCATATACCCATCGATGAATCCAATAGGGTGCAAAGATTACAAACAATGAAATGCCACAGAGCAGTATTATGAGACGGGTTGCGCCTGAGGTTTCAAATAAACGATCGAATGAGAAGACCAAAAGAAAGGAGAACAGCAAACCAAAAAAACCAGCCAGCATCGCCTCTGCAATTTTGATCTTCCATAATCGTTTTTTGAACTCTTCTAGCTGAGTGCTCAAGCCAGCAGGGATTTGAATCTCTAGGTGATCGTTCTTGTCTGGAAGCTGATCTTTCATGGTCTTTCTTTACTACAGAGATGTGGGATGAATGAGATTATCTTAATTTGAATTAAGAGAGTTGAAATGTGACGACGTATTTCTTAGATGGTGAAAATTTGTTGGCGACCAATGGATGCTCTGTGTTGTTATCTTTTCATAGACTCAATAACGAATCCAGAGCATTCTTAATTAGATAACGTTTCTCAACCCACTTATTTGTCCACGATCGGATGTTTAAATTATAATTTTTGTCGTTGCGTGATCAAGAATTACCTGACGGCTCGTGGTATTAGATCGTATGACAAGGCGAGGAATGGGCTTGCAATCTAGCCATACCCGATTAAATCCAACCATACCTTGCGTGATTTAGGCACAGAACCCGCATTTACAGAAGCAGATTTGGGAATGCCGCTGCCGAAGACTCGGCACGCATGCTCGACATGCTTACCTTCTTGGGACTCAGTTCTAGGCTATGAAAAAAAATTAGCCAAAGTAATGCGAGCTCTGCAAGCAGGTTACCCACGTTTTGTTCTTCACCCAGCAACAGAGCGTCTGTTCAAAGTGGCGCAGTCATCGCTTGCAGAGAATGGTACGCGAGTCGTTGTTTTTCCCAGTAAAGAGTCCGCGCAGCGCGCTCAGCGATTTGTTGAAAAACGTACAGGATCCGCATCGCGCATTGCCAGTTTTGAGGGGCTACAAGCGCTGATCATTAGCGAAGACGATTATTCAGTGGCGATGGAATATTGGCGTTATACAGGTGAGGTGGTAAGTAGCCGACAGGCGGAGCGTATTCTATCCGGTAAAGATAGTAGCAATCACAACACTGTAAGCTTGCGAAAGCGGCTTGCTAGGTTGGGTAACTATCGGCCAGAAAAAGTTTTCATTTATGAGAATGGCATGGCGGCCATGTATTCCATTTATCGTGCAGCAAACAAATTTTTGCCTGGACGTAAAACCCTGCAACTAGAATTTCCTTACGTTGATGCTATGAGGGTGCAGAGACATCTAGGTAATGGTGTAGTGTATCTAAACGAAGCGGTTGGAGAGTCTCTGGATGAGGCACTTAGCCGTATTGCTAAAGGAGAGTTTTCAGCCGTTTTTTGTGAGGCTCCGAGTAATCCATTGATGAGAACGGTCGATATCCCTAGAGTTTCTCGAGCATGCCGTGATGGCGGTGTACCCTTTGTGATTGACGATACCATTTGCTCCACTGCGAATGTCCGAGTTGACCAATATGCGGATGTTGTCGTATCAAGCCTAACTAAATGGATTTCAGGGAAAGGGGATGTGATGGCGGGACAGATCACGATATGTGATAATTCTCCTTTTCTTAATGATTTGATGGAGTTTTATGGAATTGATTGTCCAGACGGCTGTCGCCTCTACGCGTCAGATGCGCGTATTTTAGCTCGCAATATTAGCGGTTTCTCCTCACGCATGAAAAAATGCAATGAAACAGCAGAGCTGGTTGCCGATTTCTTGAAAGCACATCCTGCAATTGAAAATGTCTGGTATCCAAAGTTTACCACACCTGATACCTATGAGGCCATTCGCCGAGAGGGGGGAGGCTACGGGGGCTTGATTTCTTTTGTCCTCAAAAATCGCAAGAAAACACCTCGTTTCTATGATGCGCTGAGAATATCCAAAGGCCCGAGCTTAGGAACTGAATTCAGCCTTGCTTGCCCTTATACTATGCTCGCTCATTACGATGAAATGGAGTGGGTAGAGGGCTGTGGATTGGACAAATATCTGATTCGAATCTCGATAGGTATTGAGGATGCTGATGATTTGCTGACACGGCTGGCTGAGGCACTCAAGTTAGCATAATTCCGTGGTGCTCTTAGTTGCTGATATAGTTGCATGTGGCACATCTCCTGCTCTGTCAGTTGTGTGCTGGTCTCTACATCAACCCGATACATTAGCAACATGCCCATCTTACCAAACAATTTGCTTGACAACACGATGCGAATGCACAACCACTGTGCACGTCCTCGGGTGGTGGAAATATCTACCATTCGCCCTACCGATTTACTATTTCTACACTTTAACCAAAAAAACTGAATGGCTAGAAATAAAACAAAGCTTGCCTTGCGCGTTAACGAAGAGAATCCCAACCACCATCTTTGGAACAACCGTGGTGTGTGGTGGTGTCACCTCACTGTCCACAAGAACGATGCCACCTCCGAGCGCTTACGCTTTTCTCTTAAAACTCGCGACCTTGATAGTGCTCGCGACAGACGCGATCGCATCCTGCGTGACATCGCAGAACACTACGAAATTGCTGCATAACATTGGTTTTATTGGGATTGTTTCATTCATGGTGTCATCGATATTTTATCGCTTCTCATCAGATGATCACTTGCTAAGTTATCAACCTGTATATGGCACGTGATTACAAAATATCGTCAGGTAGTAGTTCTAGTCGGGGCAATTGTGGATCTTCCGGGATAGATTATGCCGCTGAACTAAACAGTCAGCAGTTTGCCGCCGTCAGCTCTGCTCCTGGGCCAGCTCTGGTCATAGCAGGAGCAGGTTCGGGCAAGACCCGCACACTCACCCATAGAGTTGCATACCTCCTAGACAAAGGTGTTGAACCGGCAAACATATTACTGCTCACTTTCACCAACAAGGCGGCTCGTGAGATGTTAGATCGCGTTGAGCTCCTTGTGCCTCAAAACATAAGTGCTCTCTGGAGCGGCACTTTTCATAGTATCGGGAACAAGATACTGCGCCGACATGCCGATGTGTTAGGGTTCACTCGATCATTTTCCATACTTGACCGCGATGATCAAAAGTCGCTGATGAATGAAACGATTCGCCAACTAAATATCGATACCGGTGGAAGAAGGTTTCCTAAAGCAGATTTATTGGCCTCTATTTTTAGTCTTTGTGAGAACACCTCTGAGCCGTTGGAGGAAATCCTTGAGTATAGGTATCCACACCTTGAAGAATGGCTCGATGAAATCAAGAAACTAAGAAAACGCTACAGAAAAAGAAAACTCGATACTAACTCGATGGACTTTGATGATTTATTGGTGCTCACACTAAAGCTTTTGAAGGAGCACCAAGACTTACGCAACCTGTATCAGAGGAAATTTCTCCACGTGCTTGTGGATGAATATCAGGATACTAACAAGGTGCAGTGTGATCTCATAGACCTGCTGGTTGGAGAGAAAAAGCATCTAATGGTGGTGGGCGATGACGCTCAGTCAATCTACTCATGGCGTGGTGCTGACATGGAAAACATCTTAAGTTTTCAAAAAAAATACCCAAGTGCCAAGGTGTTTAAAATTGAAACCAACTACCGTTCGGTGCCAGAGGTTCTCGAACTCTCCAATGCTGCGATTAGACCTAACAAAGTACAATTCGCTAAGGAGCTGCGGGCAGTGCGCGAGCCTGGGTCAATGGTCCCTGCCATGGTGGCTCTTGATGATCCTGCTGTGCAAGCTGAATTCATATCCGAGCGGATTGATGAGCTCATTGGTGAAGGTATCGAGCCTGAAGAAATTGCCGTGTTGTACCGTGCACACTACCAAAGCATGGAAATTCAGATGGAGATGACACGGCGTGATTTGCCTTTTCAAATAACCAGTGGATTAAGGTTTTTCGAACAAGCTCACATCAAAGATGTTTCAGCGATGATTCGTTTTGTGGTCAATGGTCGTGATGAAGTCAGCTTCAAACGCATGGTGCTACTCTTGCCTGGAATCGGCGCCCGAACAGCTGAAAACCTGTGGTCTGCATGGCGGCATTCTGCGGCTGGAAACAGCAATCAAATTCCTGATTCATTTTCCAATACAATGCTCGGGTTCCGCGTGCCTGCGAAAGCGAAGTCGACTTGGGAGCAGCTTTGCCACACCCTAGATGAACTTGCCCCCGAGGGTGTCTTTGAGCGCCCTTCGAACATGATCTTTTCTATTATGGAAGGAGTTTATGAGGACTACATGCGAGGGTCGTTTGATAATTACGAAAACCGCAAACAGGACATAGAGCAGTTAATGCAATATGGCGAAAATTACGATGACATCCTTGAGTTTTTGGCCCAACTGTCGCTGATGTCATCGGTTGATAATGAACCAGCTGGTGGTAATCAGGCGCAAAAGGATAAGACCAATGAGGGTGTGTTGCTATCGTCTATTCATCAAGCCAAGGGTCTGGAGTGGAAGGTGGTCTTTCTTGTCTGGCTAGCTGATGGAATGTTTCCAAACGGACGCGTTCTTGATTCTGGTGACGACGCCATGATTGAGGAAGAGCGTAGGCTGTTCTACGTAGCTGTAACTCGCGCTAAAGATCAGCTTTATCTGACCTATCCTCTAACCAACCCCAAGAGCTATACAGGTGAATATATGACTCGGCCGTCACGTTTTCTTGATGCAATCGAAGGTTTGACCGAGGAATGGCAGGTTTCTGCATGGTAATACACAGAATTAGACATACTTATAACGCCTCTCTGGGGATCTCGATTATGCTTGAGTCATAGTATATGGCTTGATATATATCATACATATCAATTTCTCATCATGAAAAACAGGCATGCAAAAAGCTCTACACCAAAACCTTTTAAGGCGAAATTGAGGCACTATCACCGTTCTATTTTACCAGAGTTGCCCCCCAGTCAACAAAAAGCCTCGGAAGACCTTTCAATTGATGATTTAGAAGTTCTCTCTACAGATCAGCCTATTGACGATGCTGATCTTTCGGCTGATTTGTCACCGCCTGGCTCTACCAAGGAGCCTCAGTAATATTTAATGTGCTCACATGACCGATTTGGTTGTATCGGTTTTGATCGCATATATGGCGCACTGAGCTAAATTGTCGCACTCGTGCTGTTCTTGGTTGTGACACTTTGTCGCTTTTTGAAATATCATTGGGATTCGATATTGTTTCAATTTTATATAACGAGCTCATTATCAACGCTTAACGATTATTTTTTGCGGAGTGGCACGGAGAATGCATAGTGATGTCGGAGCATATGTCTGATCAATACTCCAAGATATTTATCATTGTTTCAAGACTCACCACAACAGAAATAACAAAATCACTATGGCCAAAATATTAGGAATCGACCTCGGAACCACCAACTCCTGCATGGCAGTAATGGATGGCGGCGAACCACAAGTGCTCGAAAACTCAGAAGGAGCGCGCACAACGCCATCAGTTGTGGCGTTTACTAAAAATGGTGAGCGTATTGTAGGTCAAGCAGCTAAGCGTCAGGCCGTTACCAATCCCAAGAATACAGTCTTTTCTGCTAAACGCCTGATCGGACGTAAATTTTCTGAGCTCAGTGATGACGATAAGCAGTTGCCATACAAAGTCGTAGAAGCCGACAACGGCGACGCTCACATCGAAGTTGAGGATGGCGGTGAAACCAAAACTTATTCACCTCAGGAAATCTCTGCCATGATCCTCGGCAAGCTCAAGGCTGACGCTGAAGCGAAGCTGGGTGAAACCATCACTGAGGCAGTTATCACTGTTCCCGCATACTTTAACGACTCCCAGCGCAATGCCACTAAGGCATCTGGTGAGATTGCTGGACTAAAAGTGCGTCGTATTATTAACGAGCCGACCGCGGCTTCACTCGCTTACGGGTTGGATAAAAAATCCGACGAGAAAATTGCTGTTTATGATCTAGGTGGAGGAACTTTCGACATCTCTGTGTTAGAAATTGGCGATGGTGTTTTTGAAGTTCTCGCAACCGACGGAGATACCCAACTTGGTGGTGATGACTGGGACAAGGCAATTATTAACTGGATCGTTGCCGAGTTCAAATCAGCTGAAGGCGTTGATCTATCAGGTCAACCTGATGCCCTTCAACGGATCAAAGAGGAAGCTGAAAAAGCCAAAATCGCACTCAGCTCCGCCCAAAGTTATGAGATCAACCTACCTTTCATCACCGCTGATCAGAATGGCCCCAAGCACATTCAGACTTCCCTTTCACGCAGCAAACTAGAGCAGGTTGCCGACAGCCTATTTGATCGCACCAAAAAACCAGTTCTCGACTGCCTCAAAGAAGCTGGGGTTTCTGCAAGCGAAATCGATGAACTGGTGCTCGTTGGTGGAATGACCCGTATGCCAAAGGTGCAGGAAATCGCTGGTGAACTTGCCGGTAAAGAGCCGCACAAGGGTGTCAACCCCGATGAGGTGGTCGCCATCGGTGCATCAATCCAAGGTGGTGTGCTACAGGGTGACGTCAACGACGTGCTTCTGCTCGACGTAACACCTCTCAGTCTCTCCATCGAGACTATGGGTCAAATTGCAACACCAATGATCGAGCGCAACACAACGATTCCTGCTAAGAAGTCACAGACGTTCTCTACCGCTGCTGATAACCAGCCTGCTGTAGATATCCGAATCTGTCAGGGCGAGCGTAAGATGTTTGCTGACAACAAGCTGCTAGGAAACTTCCAGCTCTCCGGTATCGATCCAGCACCGCGTGGCACCCCACAAATTGAGGTTACTTTTGATATCGATGCTAATGGTATTCTGCACGTCTCCGCCAAGGATAAGAACTCTGGTAAAGAGCAGAAAATCTCTATTGAAGGTTCAAGTGGGCTATCAGATGAGGAAATCGAAAAAGCCAAACGCGACGCCGAAACCCACGCAGAGGAAGACAAGAAGCGCGCCGAAGTTATTGAGACTAAGAATAACGCCGAGAATCTTGTTAATCAGGTTGAAAAACAGATCGCTGAGCTTGGTGATCAGCTTCCAGATGAACTCAAATCCGGAATCGAAGTGAAAATCGAGGCCGTCAAGGAGGCACTCAAAGCAGATGACTCAGACCAGATCAAATCTAGTGTGACTGAGCTAGAGGCGTCTCTACAAGAGCTTGCTCAAGCTGCTCAGGCAGCAGGTGGCGCAGGTGGACCAATGCCTGATATGGGCGGAGAGGCTTCTGACACAGGTGATGAAAAACCCGCAGAGCCAAAGCAAGCCAAAGGCAAGGTCGTCGATGCAGAAGTCGTCGAAGACTAACTTATTTCCAAAAGCCCTATACAACTCACTTGTTGCATGGGGCTTATTCTAACAAACCAAACAAACAACAAAAACTAATACATTATGGCAACCATAACACCAATCGGACAGCGCGTCCTCGTGAAGCGCCTTGAAGCCGAAGC
>Ga0222717_10002527_pt1 | contig 14106 bp, 14 predicted proteins | sample C33_18DmetaG_FD_165053 | JGI IMG/M metagenome (GOLD analysis project Ga0222717, IMG submission 165053) | Estuarine water microbial communities from San Francisco Bay, California, United States - C33_18D | ecosystem: Environmental > Aquatic > Marine > Unclassified | place: USA: California...
GCAGCATGATGCTAAGATCCTTGCGGGTTTGTTTCAAGGTATTTCTCAGGCAGATGGAACAGAAGTAATTATTGAATCCACAGCTAATGGTGCTTCAGGCGAGTTTTATCGCTTGTATCAGGCGGCAGCAGCTGGAGAATCTGACTATATCGCTATATTTATTCCGTGGTTTAAAACTATAGAGTACCAAAGAGAATTACCCGAAGGCTTTGAACTAACCTTTGAAGAAAAAGATTACAAAGAAAAGTACGAACTAACAGATGAACAAATATACTGGAGACGACTTAAGATCGTTGAAGGTGGCGTAGATAAGTTTAGGCAAGAATATCCTGCTAACGCAGAAGAAGCTTTCTTAGTATCTGGTTCCTCTGTGTTTGATCCAGAAAAGATTAACTCTTTTTTACCAGTACAGCCAATGGCTTTACGTCTTTATAATCAGGATCTAGGTTCTTTTGATGACAGCCCAAGAGGTAATCTTGAAATATGGATACCACCGGATTGGAAAGACAATTATATTATCGGGGCAGATGTAGCACTGGGTGTGAAACAAGACTATAGTACAGCAGTAGTTTTAAACACCCAAGGACATATATGTGCTATGTACCGAGATAACACAGTAGATCCTACTTTATACGGAGAACATTTGTTTTACCTAGGGCGTTATTTTAATAACTCCCTGTTAGCAGTAGAATCTAACAGTATGGGGGTTGCTACACTTCAACGCCTTAAACAAATGAATTATGTTAATATGTATTACGAAACGAAGGCTGCAAGATTAAGTTCTGAAGAAGGTCAAACACCGGGATTCAGAATGACTCATGGCAGTAAGCCTAGGGTTATAGGTCAACTTAAAAACGCAGTTGAAGAAGAAGACATCTGGATTCCTTCTAAGACTATTTTATCTGAAATGAAGACTTATATATCTACAGCATCAGGTAAAACAGAAGCAATACAAGGACGCAACGATGATACTGTCATGGCCCTTGCAATTGCATGGGAAGCGTATCGTACTAATATTGACAAGTTATCTAATAACAAAGTTGATTGGAGACAAAAGAACTTTGTTAACCGTAACAATGAGGAATGGATTTAATGCCTAAGACAAGTAAACAAATAGAAGAAATTAGACAAAGGATGATGAAAGATCCTCGTCAGGCTAACTTTGCTCAACATATGATTAACCCCGATACTCCTGAAGGTCAAGAAAAAATTAAAAATTTTCAGGCAGCGGGAGTTAAAGCTTCTGCAGAGGCACGTAGGTTAAAGAAAGAAAGAGATATTAGAATCAAAGAAAAAGCAGCAGAGATGGCTGAAACTTTGGAAGCAATCAATTCGGTTGCACAAGATCCTCTGGACATAATGAAGTTGCTTATGCATGAAGCAATGGAAGATGGTGATAGAGAAGAAGCCTTTAAAATTGCTAAAGAGCTAGGTGAATACAAAGCACCTAAGAAGACAAGAGTTGAATCTATTACCGCAGAAAAGTCTAGTGCAGATCTGAGTGTAGAAGAACTTGAAGAATTAGCTCAACTCAAAAAAGATTTAGGAGGATAAGAATGTCTATATACAGACCCTCAAAGGGTGTAAAACAAAAGAATGGTAAAGTATGGGATCCTACTCTTAAATCTAAAAATTCGGTTACTACTGCTAGAGCCAATGAGGCTCCAGTAAAAGAACCAGAACTTGTCCGTGCTCACCGTGAAGAATGGCGGAAAGAGGGGAAAGACGGACTACACAGCTGAACCTCATGCTGTCCTTTAAGGTTTTCGAGGTACCTTTGGTTCAAAAACCTCGAACTAATTTCGTATACCCATAGGGGTGCTAGATAGATAGGAGGCCTTTATGGGCGATTATATGACAGGTTACCGTGAAAAAGTAACTGACGACCAACTAATAAGTCTTATCTCAACAGGGGTTTCTACTTCTGTTGGAGACTTTTTAAACTCTTCTGAGCTTGCTAACGATAGACTACAGTCTACTTACGAGTACGCAGGGTTACCTTCGGGACATCTTACACCTAATGGTGTATCTAAAATCGTATCCTCGGATACTACAGAAACAGTTGAGGCTTACCTTGCAATTATTTCAGAACTTATGTTTAACAATAACAGACTGGCTAAGTTTAAGCCCTGGTCCATCTCTCCTACAGCCATCGCTGCAGCTAACGATGCTTCTGAGCTGGTAAATTATACTATATTTAAAAAGAATAACGGCTGGGAACTAATGAATACTTGGGTTAAATCCGCTTTGTTGTGGAAGAACTCAGTAATCCGTTGGGACTTTGTCGAAGATGTTTCTACTAAGTTTGAAGAGTATGACTCTCTTACAGAAGAAGCTCTTGATCTTAAACTATCTGACAAGGATGTGGAAGTTGTTGGTGAATTAAACTTTAACCCTATGACTAATACCTACGAAGATGTACGTCTTAAAAGAACGTATGATATGTCTAAAGTTAAAATTGAGAATGTTCCACCAGAAAACTTTTTGATCTCAAGAGATGCCAGCAGTATTGAAACAGCTAGTTTTGTTGGTATTCAAATAGAAATGTCTCGATCAGATATACGTAAGATGTACCCTGATATCGCAGACGAAGTTGAGGACTGGTCAGTATTACCTACCTCTTCAGAAGATCACTCGGCATATTCGCATGACGTAGCAGTACGTAAAAGAGTAACAGGACAAGCGCATTACGAAGGCATGGGTGATGCAGAAGATGTATCATTAGAGGCCAACCGTAACGTATCTGTTACAGAGTGTTGGATGGAAGTAGATCGTGATGGTGACGGTATTGCTGAATTAAAGCACTTTATTGTTGCAGGCTCAACTATCTTATACGAAGAAGATTGTAGTTATGTGCCACTCGCTTCTCTTAGCCCATTTGAAATTCCTTACGAGTTCTTTGGACTATCAGTAGCAGACATGACTCGTTCTACTACCTTAACATCAACGGCTATTCTGCGGGGATTTGTAGAGAATACTTACCTTACTAACTATTCTCCTAAACTTGCAGACCCTAATGTTGTAGACTTTTCTGCCCTCCAGAATCTTAAGCCTAAACAGATTATTCCTACTAACGGAAATCCACAGGGCGCAGTATCTGACTTACCTCCAAGTGCAATTAGTGCAGGCACAGTTCCTTTACTACAGCACTTACAAGTTCATAAAGAACAAGCAACAGGTATGTCTAAGGCAGCGCAAGGGCTTAATGATGAGTTGTATGTGTCTGGTAACAGCGAAATGAAGCTGAGCCAAGTGATGAATGCAAGTCAAAAACGCATTCAGCATATTGCACGTAAGTTTGCTGAAGGTGGGTTTAAACGTTTATGTGAAGGTGTATTTAAATCTATTCGTGATAACATGGATGATGTATCGATCATGTCGGATCGTAGAGGTGAGATACTTAATATAGATCTTAAGAATCTTCCAGAGCTTATCGAGATAGAAGTAGATGTAAACCTTGGAGAAAACTCTAACGCCAACAAGCGTGACAAGTTAATGTTGGTTGCATCTCAACTTGTACCTATGCTTAAAGAAGCAGGAGCAGGTAGTATGATTAAGCCAGATGCAATAGCTAATATTGCCTTTGACATGCTAAATACTCTTGACCTTAAGCCGGAGAACTACCTTCAAGATCACACTACGGAAGAGTTCCTTAAACAAGCGGAGCAGTTACAAAAAACTGCAGCCGAACAAGAGGCTAAGATTAAGGAGATTAATAATCGTGTTGAAGAATCTAAAGCTAAACAAGCAGAAGCTAACTCTGTTTATACTAAAGTTCAAGCGGATAACTCGCTTCAAGATAACATTAGGCAGACAGCTATTGCACTTGATCGTCATAGCCAAGAATGGGCTAGACTCAAAACTGCTGCAATTAAAGCAGAAGTACCACCAGAGCATCTCCCGACTCCTGGGAACATGGATGAAATAATGATGAAGGCTGTAGAGATAGTTAAGTCTATTGAGGCGGCACCTTCAGGAGAAACACAATCATTGGATGAAATGGTAAAACAAATGGGAATTGATCCTGCACAAGCAGCTCAATTACTACAACAAGCTATAGGAGGAGGTGGGCGATAGCCCCCTCTTCTACCGCACCTCTACCCGTAAGGATGATGTGCTTATAAGGTAAATTATGGAAAAGTACAGAGAATCAGGCGAAAAGAGGATGACCAAGAAGGTGCATCCAGATCGTCTATCGCAGATCGCACTACAAGAAGCAGAGTTTGCTGCACACACTCGCAATAGCTTCTTTGACTCAGCATACGGGGATATCCTTGTAGACTTCTTTATTGAATGGCTGAGAACAGAACCTCATGAAAGCAAGAGTCGAGAACACTTATATGCTTGCTCTATGGCGCTTGGTAGCGTTAAAGAGAAGTTAATTAGTATGGAGACACGAGGCCGTAATATTCCTATCATGGAAGAATTAGGTGAGGTAGATAGTGATGCTTAGAAGCAGTAGAGAATCAATTGATAAAGTAATAGAGAATATTGAAAAGTCAATAGACTATTATATTAACCAACACATTGCAGATATTAATGGAGCTAACCGAATTAGGAATGACGCTAATACGGTAAGAGGTCTGGTCGAATATCGATCAGCATTAATAGAAATGCTTGAAGAGAATTACGCTCCTAAAAAGAAAAGAGGGAATCCGAACTTCGGAAAGAATAACCCTTATCTTGGCAAGGAGGTAACTGAATAATGGCTGAAGAAAATAATTCTACCCGAGAGGATGACCTATTAGACAACAGCAGTTCTGAAGATCAAATGCTTGCAGACATTCTTAATAAATCCGAAATACTCCAGGAAGCTGGAGTGGTTCCGATGCCCGAAGAATCTCAACCCGAGCTTGAACTTGAGGACTCAGAAGAAACAGGAACAGAAGAAGACCTTGAAGATCCTGTAGATTCTGCCGAATATGAAGATGATGTTGAACCAGATGATGAGGAAGGGGAAGATGATAGTAAGGAAGACGGAGATGCTGAGGCTACCGAAGTCGAGACTTATTCATTAGATGACCTAGAAGACATTATGGTGACCCATAAAATTGATGGTGAAGAGGTAACTCTAGCACTATCAGATTGGATTGCTGGTTCTGCTACCAAACAACATCTTAGCAAACAAGGTCGTGAAATTGGGGAAGCTCGTAAATCGTTAGAGGAAGAGCGTACTCAAAAACTAGGTGAGATAGAAAACTTAGCAACAATTGTAGCAAATGAAGTTTATAGCGAAGAAATGAATCATCAGAAAAAGTATCATGATATCACTCAGAAGTTGTCTCGTGCACAGCTAGAAGGAGATACTTACGAAATTGGTGAGCTAACGCAAGAACAGACTAAAGCTCAAAACGATTATTGGACTGCAAGGAATAAGCGAGAGTCCCTCGCTACACAAGTAGATCAACAACGACAGGCTTTGCAACAACAACAATTTCAAGAATCTGTTAAACACTTTAATGATACTATTACAGATATTATCCCGGATTGGGATGATAGCATCAAAGACTCCGTGCGTGAATTTGCGCTGGAGGAAGGTCTACCGGAGGCTCTCATTGATGTAGTATCAGATCCTAGCTTAGTAAAGTTTGTGGATGAGTTTAGACGATTGAAAAAGGGGGTACAAAGTGGCGCTAAAAAGCGTGCTAAAATACCCGCAAAGAAAGTACCTGCTAAGAAAGCTAGAACACCAACTAAACGTAAACAAGATAGGGAAGCAACTGTTAAGGCTCGTGCATTTAAACAAAATGCATCTAATGAAGATCAAATCGAGTTCTTAAAAAAGTTTGCCCCCACACGATAAGCCAGTATTCGGCTAATATATAGGTATAAATAAAATGGCAACAGGACGTTACGGCACCTCCGGTGCATCAACACAAGCGGCTAACGCAACAGGCAACCGCTTTCCTTCAGGCGCATCAAGCGCAGCAGTATCCGAAAAAGAGGATTTGGCAAACTTTATCTCGATGATTACTCGTGATGAAACTCCTTTCATGTCCTCTATCGGCAAAACAAAAGCTACTGGTATTTACCACGAATGGCAAACAGACGAATTGAAAGCTCCCGGCAACTCTCGTGTTGCACAAGGTGCTGACTTTGACGCTGTTACTCCAGATGGTCGTACAACAACTGGTGGTGACCACGGTGCAGGCGGTGGTGTAGTACTTGCAGACGCAGATCGTAATCGCTCTCGTCTTGGCAACTACACACAAATTAACGCTAAAACCGTAGCAGTCTCCGGCACCAAACGTGCGGTAGACCAAGCAGGCGTTGCAGATGAGTATGCTTATCAACTCAAAAAGCGTGGCACAGAAATGCGCCGTGACGTTGAAGCTGATTTGATTCACTCACTTAACGTATCCACTCCAGGTTCCGCTTCAGCAGCAGGTACTATGGCTGGTGTATATTCTTGGGCTTCCAACGTTGTTAACGTTGCATCAACAGATTCCGGTAATACAGCTGCTCGTATTTCTAATGCAGGTGTTACTGCTGCAGAATCAGGCATTGGTGCTAACAACTTCTCAACAGAATCTACAAGTTCAAACGTAGGTGAGCTTGAGTTGTCCCACATTGACGAAATCATGCAAACAATTTACGAAGCTGGCGGTAAAGCCACTCGTGTTATGCTTTCGCCAAAGAACCGCCGTACATTCTCTGCTAAAGCAAATGCTACAGGTTCAAATGTTCGTCGTAACATCGATGAGTCCGGTAAACTGCGCCAAGCAGTAGACATCTATATGTCTGACTTCGGTGATGTTATGGTAGAGCCAAACTACATCATGGGTCTTGCAGCAACAGCAACAGGTGCTGGCGGTACTTCCGCTGATGCAGTATCTATCCAAGATGCATTTGCTCTGGTATACGATCCAATGTGGTTTAAAATGGCAACTCTTCGCCCAATGCAAGAAGTTGACGTAGGCCAAAATGGTGACTCCACAGTAGGCATGTTCGTTGAAGAGTGTACTCTTGAATGTTCTAACCCTAACGCTTGGGGTGTAATCGCTAACATCGGCGCTTAAAATTACTATAAGGGGGCACCTTCGGGTGTCCTCTTTCTTGATAGGAGTAATAAATGTTAATTAAGGTTACAGCAAACGCCAACGCACTAGTAGTTAGTGGTGAAACACTAATTGGAGCCTCACAAGAAGCTACTTTTGGTTTAGGTGGTGAGAATCACGTAGAAGTAGATCCCAGTACAGGTAAAATTACTAAAGTATATTTGTCTAGACCGGGTGCTACACATAACATAATTGCGATAGGTTCTACTGCAACTACTGTATATAGAATTCAGGTAGGCAATCTTACAAATAATGGTGATTTTAGTACTTATATAGACTCACTATAAATAAAAGGCACAGCATGGCAAAGTTTACACATAGTTCTTTAACCGGAGATCTTACGGGACAAATGGTTACTGACAATACAGGTGGTAGTGTATGGAGAGTTGAAGGAAACATTTCAGACACTATACAAGATATTAAAAAAGAAAGAGAAGCAGGAAGGAATAAAAAATCACATTATCAGAAAATGTGTTCTATTCCAAACGTAATTGTATTAGAGCTAAATACTAAATATAACCTGGATATACTAGATCCTGAGTTTATGAGTGACCCTGCTAAGAAAAAGAGACTGGTATATTTGTTGAAAACAGAATACCCAGACTTACTAGTAATGACATAGGGATTTATTATGGCTACATACGTAGAATTTGTAGGATCTGGTGCTTTCACTGGAACCAACGCAGGAATGATTAGAGACTGGGCAAACAGAGATGTATCCGTCCTTTCTAACTCGGTAGTAACAAAGTGTTTTGATTACGCCGCAGACAAGGCTTACAGAACACTACGTGTGCCGCCACTTGAAGTTACAAGAACTTATGTGGTAGAAGGAACTCAAGATGAATTAGATGCTGCAGGAGCAGCAGGTTCTCCGGATGTTAGCCCTAGTGCGTTTTTAGGCGGGGGAGCGGTTCTTTCTATAACCGTTCCTCTTGATATGATTGAAGTTATTTTTGTAAGGAATGCCAATGTTCTCAATAAGAATCCGGGTATTGTATACAATGAAAAAGTAGATAACAGAACTTTCAATGACGGCTTTGGTCAAACAAAAGATTTTTTCTTTTACACAAGAATAGGCAATCAATTAAAACTACACGGCAACTTTAAAAGATTAGATGAGATAGAACTACACTATTACAGAAGACTACCTGCTCTGGATGCTACTTACTCTGGTACTTTTAATAACTGGAAGTCAGGTTTAGGCACACTAAATATGATTGAAGCATCTACTACTACTTATGCAGTTACAGTTAGCGGTGGCAAGTATTTTATTAATGGGTCTCAAAATCCAACTTTATCTTTTGTTAGGGGTAATACTTATATATTCGATTTAAGCGACTCTTCACTAGGATCGCACCCTCTTAGATTTGCAACTGCAGCAGATGCATCGGGAGGAAGTGAATACACTACTGGCGTAACAGTAACTGGGACCCAGGGCACGTCAGGTGCCAAAGTAACTATTATTGTAGCAGAGTCGGCTCCAAGTGCACTTTACTATTATTGCACAAACCACGCAGGTATGGGTAATTCAATAAGCGTTTCTGCAGCGGTAGGGGTTGCAACAACTTACTCTGCTGCAGTAGATAAAACCGAATCTTCTTTTGATTCAAGACTAGCCGAAAACGCAAGCTACTGGGTAGGCGAAGAGGCCTCTCATTGGCTTAGAGATGAAAATGAAAGAATAGTATTGTTTGGTGCTTTACTGGAAGTATTTATTTATCTAAATGATAATGAAGAAATTTTAAAGTACCAACAGTTATTTGACAAAGAATTAGAAGAACTGAATAAAGAAGAAACTAACAGAAAATCAAGAGGTGGTAATTCCACTATATCGTTTACAGGCAATAACTTAATCTAAGAGGGTAACATGGCATTTAAAAAATTAAATAACGAAACTACCTCTGTAGATAATGGAGGTAGCTTCGATACAGGTGGCCAAGAGCCAATATCTATTACAAGTGAATCAGCAGCTAACGCTTTACAGGCTGCTAATTCCGCTGCCGCTGCTCTTGCTGCTAAGATCGCGGCAGAGCTAGCGGAAACAAACGCTGAAACAGCAGAAACAAATGCCGAAACAGCTGAGACTAACGCGGAAACAGCTGAGACGAATGCATCGGCAAGTGCAGTTGCTGCAGAGGCCAGTAAGGTTGCGGCAGCAAGTAGTGTTGTTACAATTCAAAATACTGTAACAGCAACTGCTGCAAGTGCCACTGCAGCCGCCGCTTCCGCTACTGCTGCTCAAACTGCAGAAACTAATGCAGAGACAGCGGAAACTAATGCAGAGACATCCGAAACAAATGCAAGCAATTCGGCTAGTGCGGCGGCAACTTCTGCTACCGCTGCTTCAACCTCGGCAAGTGCCGCTGCCTCTAGTGCAACTGCATCAGAGACCTCTAAGCTAGCAAGTGTTGCTGCGAAAACTGCTGCAGAAACAGCAGAGACTAACGCTGAAACTGCTGAAACAAACGCTGAGACAGCTGAAACAAATGCTGCAGCTTCAGCAAGCAGCGCCTCAACTTCGGAAAATAACGCGGCCACAAGTGCTGCTACCTCTTCTGCTCAAGCAGTTATTTCTACAACAAAGGCAGGAGAAGCTGCAACTTCAGCGAGCAATGCGGCTACATCAGCAACTTCTGCCGCATCAAGTGCATCTGTTGCTCAAACAGCAACTACTGTTGCCGCACAATTCTTAGATACTTATTTTGTTTCTGCGAGTCAACCAACAGGTTCTAACGTCACATTGGGCGATCTTTGGTTTGATACCACTAACAACACAATGAAAGTATACGGTGCAAGTGGATTTCAAAATGCAGGTTCTTCTGTCAACGGAACAACGGAACGCAAAGATTATATCGCAGGAACTTCTTCAAGTGGATACTCTGGTTCCTTAACTACTTTCCCTGCTGTATACGATCCAACCTACGTTGATGTATATTTTAACGGGGTTAAACTAGCGACCTCTGACTTTACTGCAACAGACGGAGCTAATGTAGTATTAAGCGCTGCCGCAACTTCTTCGGATATAATTTCTATTATTTCTTATGGAACTTTTCTGCTAGCAGATCATTATAACAAAACAATAGTCGATAGTTTAATCGATGATGTAGAAACTTTAGCATTGGCAGGTATATAAAATGGCTTTAAACACAAGTACTCTTGAGACAAATCTTAACACAAAAATGAACGCCACAACAGGCACAACAGAAGGCAAGGAGTTCTTGCTATTAGGCAAGGCTGTAGAAGCACTTACTCCTACGGTTACAGTAGCTGCAGTAGTTTCAGAAGGTACTACACAAGTCGGCCTTGTAACAACGGCAGGTACTACTCAGGTAGCAGCAGTGCAAGCGGCTGCGTCTGGCTATGCACCGTTATCCAACCCAACCTTTACAGGTGTTCCAGCAGCACCCACGGCAGGTGCAGGTACAAACACAACTCAATTAGCTACAACTGCATTTGTAAATGGTGAAGTAGCTGCGTTAGTAGACAGCGCACCGGGTACACTAGATACGCTAAATGAACTAGCCGCTGCTCTTAATGATGACGCTAACTTCAGCACTACAGTCACAAACAGTATTGCTACCAAGATGCCTTTGGCGGGTGGTACGTTTACTGGCGATGTAACCTTTGGTGATAGCAACAAAGCCATCTTTGGTGCGGGGTCTGACCTACAGATTTACCACGATGGTTCTCATAGTTGGATTTCAGATGCCGCAGGAGTAGGAAATCTATACATAAGGTCTAACGATCTCATCGTAATGAACGCACCTAACAATGAGACATTGCTTAGAGCCTCACAAGATGGAGCTGTTACTGCTTATCATAATGGGTCAGCCAAACTCGCCACAACAGCCACAGGCGTAGACGTAACAGGTGATCTTAGTATTGGTGACCATACAAGAATATTAGCAGATGATGACCTGAAGTTTATTGCTCCAGCAAGTACCGTTGGTGTTCAGGACGCAAGAATTGCTTGGTGGAATGAAACCGAAGCTGGCATTATGGCAATGATCGCCGTTGATCGTACAGCTAGTTCATACGCTCCAGCGGATTTAGTTTTCTATACGACAGACAACGTAGACACTACCGCAAACAACAGTGAGGGTGACAGGGCAGAGCGTTTGCGCATCGGCAGTAGCGGTGATGTCAACATTGTGAACGAACTGAAAGCAGGTAGTTATAACGAAACCTACGCTGCACTCTCTGGTACATCCCCAGCGGTCAACTGCGAGACAGGCAACGCTTTCAGTCTAGTTCTCTCTGGTGCTACTACCTTCACATTCACTAACCCACCTGCATCTGGAACAGCCTACTCGTTTAGCGTTGAGATCATACAAGACAGTGGAGCCTCTGGTCACACAGTTACATGGCCTACCTCAGTAGACTGGCCAGCCGCAACTGCACCAACCCTTACAGCAACAGCCTCAGCTAAGGACATCTTTGTGTTCACCACCCGTGACGGTGGGACTAACTGGTATGGATTTACAGCTGGACAGGCATTAGGATAAGGAGTATATATAATGGCAACTAAAAAGAAAATGCTCCAAGCCGCTGCTGGTTCTGCTGGTGGTGATCCCCTTGATATTACAGATGTGTTCAGCACTTATGTGTATGATGGAAATGGTAATAGCGGCCAGACAATTAACAACGGAATTGACCTTGATGGTAAGGGGGGTCTGGTTTGGTTTAAACAACGAAATGCAAATAGGGATAATGGTCTTTTTGATACGGTAAGAGGTCAAGGTAAATATGTTAGATCAAATACTGACGATATAGAAGCCACATCACCCACCATGCTAACAGCTTTTAACTCTAATGGTTTTACATTAGGAGGTGGGGGTGGAATAGTAAATAATGGTTCGGGTACTTACGTATCTTGGACATTTAGGAAGGCCAAAAAATTCTTTGATATTGTTCAATATACTGGAAATGGTGTTGCTGGAAGAACTATACCCCATAACCTTGGATGTACTGTTGGTGCTATGTTTATTAAACGCACTAATGTCCAAGATAACTGGCCTTGTTTTCATCGTAGTTTAGGGGGCGGTAAGGTTATTTCTATCAATGTTGCAGATCAAGCCTTAAATGCATCTGCCTATTGGAACGGCACTGCTCCTACAGATAGTGTTTTTACACTTGGTTCAGACAATGCTACAAATAACTCCGGTGATAACTACATTGCATACATATTTGCACACAACAATAATGACGGTGAGTTTGGCCCTGATGGTGACCAAGACATCATCAAGTGTGGTAATTTTACTACTCAGTCTTCTGCCTTTGAAGTAAACTTAGGGTTTGAGCCTCAGTGGATTATGTTAAAACTGGCAAGTGCTGGATCATGGTATATGTATGATGTTATGCGGGGAATAGCTCATGACGATGGGAACCAATCAACTTTGTATGCTAATCAAACATACAGTGAGTTTCAAATAGGTTCTAATGACTTTGTTAACGCCACACCTACAGGGTTTAAAATAAATCAAAACATGATAAATCAAGCCCTTGGTGGGAATCAAAACGTAATCTATATGGCAATTCGCCGTGGCACTTTTACTCCACCAGAAGATGCAACTAAGGTGTTTGGTATAAATAGCAACCCAAGTAGTTCTACAGACCCTTACCATGATGTTGGTTTTACATCAGACATGATGCTAACCAAAGACAAAGACAATAATACTAGTTATAATCAGTGGTTTTTAACAGACAGGCTTAGAGGGAATCGTTGGTTAGAAACAAATAGTACTAACTATGAAAGCGGTGGTAGCGCTTTTGGTAATTGGGATAACCATAAAGGGAGTGGTACGAGTGCTCTGTCAGGAGTATCTGATACAGGTTGGCTCTGGAAACGTGCCCCCGGCTTCTTTGATATTGCAACTTACGACGGAAGTAACTCAACTCAAAACATTTCTCATAACTTAGGTGTGCAACCAGAAATGATTTGGATTAAGAATCGTAGTGCTAACGGTACTAGTTGGCCAGTTCTATTTACAAGTCTTGGCGCAAGAAAGTATTTATATGCAAACACTGGCGATGCGGCAATTACCTTACCTTTGTATAATGGCACTGACTTCTTTGCAAACACGCTGCCAACATCCTCTGTTTTTACTGTAGGCGGTGGTAATGCAGGGGGAGGATACGACGATGTAGGAGCGTCTGGTTCTAGCTATGTAGCCTACCTCTTCGCAAGCCTCCCCGGTATATCGAAGGTGGGGAGCTACACGGGTAATTCTTCGGCAAGCCAGAACATAGACTGTGGCTTTACGTCTGGTGCTAGGTTTGTTTTAATTAAGAATATAACTCAAAGTGATAATTGGATGGTTTATGATAGTGTACGAGGTATTGTTTCTGGGAACGATCCATACTTACGGATGAACAGTACAGCCGTTGAATACACCAGTGGCGATCATATTGACCCCTATTCAGGCGGTTTTGCTACAACAGGCAATGATCCTAGTACAACAGAACTGGTAACACCTACATTTTCTACGCAATCGCATAACAATCAACACTTATAAGGAGAATCAACTATGAGTGAATACAGACACACAGAAACAGGCGAAGTCAAGACCCAAGGTCAATGGCGAAGCCACTACAGCAACGTATCTCTGCCTCGGGCATGGAAGCAAGCAACACTGGATGGCCTCAATTTAGAGGCTGTCCTACGCAGCCCAGCGGCTACAACTACACAGTATCAAACGTCTGTGCGTGATGGTGTAGTACAGGATGCAAATGGCAACTGGGTAGAGAACTACGTTGCCCGTGATATGTTTGCTGACAGCACTGACGAGGATGGCGTAACAACCACCAAGGCAGAGCATGAAACTGCATACCAAGCTACCTTGGATGCAAGCGTGGCCGAGGGTAACCGTAGTAAACGTAATACATTACTGGCTGATACAGATTATTTTGCTTTAACTGATGTAACTATGAATGCTGGCATGACAAACTATCGTCAGGCTCTGCGTGATATATCTTCACATTCCAATTGGCCTAATTTAGAAGAAATGGACTGGCCTACGAAGCCTGTATAAGGGATTAATGATATGAG
>Ga0222717_10002533_pt1 | contig 14082 bp, 14 predicted proteins | sample C33_18DmetaG_FD_165053 | JGI IMG/M metagenome (GOLD analysis project Ga0222717, IMG submission 165053) | Estuarine water microbial communities from San Francisco Bay, California, United States - C33_18D | ecosystem: Environmental > Aquatic > Marine > Unclassified | place: USA: California...
TCACCAAAGGATCCAAGCAGGCAGTAGGGGAGACTGTCCTCGAGACCATCTCCAACCTCAGGAGGAAGGACACCTTTTTCAAAGCAAAAGACGTGCTCAAGTTCTGCAGGGGAGACTACCAAATGGACTGGTGGTATCGCAACCCCGAACTCGCCAAACCCCTGGACAAAATACTCATGAGAGTCGTGGACTACTGGAATATACACATGGACCTCGGCTTCAATGGAACCATGCACTGCTACTGGAACACCTACGACGATCGCAAGAATACCATGGTGGACCTGTACCGAGACAGAAAGAAACTATTTGTCAGACCCGGACTCGCACATGTCATTAAACGGTCACCACACCTATACCCTAAGATAAACATAGCACACATTAAAATAAGTATATAATTTACAGCGTAATGTGGTCACAACTAAGAGCCCAGATGGTAAAGCAGATCCTTGGGGATGAGACACAGTGCCTTGCCAACGATCTCAAAGTCACAGACTACGAGTACCATCCACTGACTGTCCAAGACCTGAAGGAAGCAGTGCAGCCCCTAAAGTACGCCAAAAAGTCATGGAAACAGATCAAGGTTGCAGATTTCGATTTTGACATGCCCATACCAAAGATGCCACCCCTGCCAGATCACTACACCCAGTCGAGGTCAAACCACTGGAGAGTTATAGTATACTTCATGTACAACCCGACCAAAAAAATATTCAAAGTCGATATGTGGAAACATTCAGCTAGAAAGGATGGTGCAGTCGATACATTTGATTGGAGCAGGCATGATTACAAGTTCAGTCGCAGGGATACCACCAAGGAAGACCTAGACTCGGATACATTCATTTACTATCTAAGGGACATGATGGGGAAATACTTTGTCAAACTCAAAAAAACACAAGTCTGTGGCAAAATCAAAGACAACTGGAACAGGCTACATAAAGTCATGTGTGGTTACACTGTCAAATTTAAAGGGGCAATGTGTGAAGAATGTAGAAACAAATATCTAAAGAGAAAGTTTAATAGTATAAAGGAGTAAAGACACATAATGATTCCTACTACCACAGTATCTCGCAGCGTAACATTCTACTCCAACAGCAAGGAACACTACCAGTTCAGCAACTTCTACCAGTGCACTGTCTCAGTCGATGGGAAAACATTCCCCTCGTCAGAACACGCATACCAGTACCTACAGAAGGTAGATGGCTCGCACGAAGAATGGTGCATTGGAGGCAAGTTCGCCGACTGGGACTATGTGCTGGGGATCATCAACGAACACAGGAGCAAACCTGTTAAAGCAGAGTACTGGAAGAAGAAAAACATGATAGGGGTGCTTGCAGTTCAGGTCATCAGACATCCAAAGACCTTTGGGGTAAAACTTCTTCCTCCAAACAATGAAATGTCCATCAGCAAGAAAAGATGGTTTCCCATACTAAATGCCAAGTTCAAAGGGGACCTTAAGAGTCAAATACTCAAAACATCAGGCATACTCGTCGAACAGGATCGGAAAGCCAAGGTCAGGAAAGGCAAGTGGGGAGGACTCGTACATGAAGGTGTACTGTATGGTCCAAACATTTTCGGAAACATGCTCACCGCCTTCAGAGACTCCATACGACCCAAAAGACCCGCATCAGACATCGAAGAGGTTGGGCACACGACCCTAGAACAGGCTGTAGATGCAAGGTTCAAAAAAGCAAGGACTGAAGGCAAAATCGTGGACTTGTCCGACTCAACAGAGGATGAGGTGAACATGCCACAGGGGTGGGATACAATGACATACTACCAAAGAATGCTGTATGCTAACTCGCACGACCTCGCCATTGAGCAGATCAATAAGATAGATGCACCACTATGGGGGAAAGTAGAGAATGCAGTCGTCACATTTGCAGGATCCATAGAGTCTGACCACACTGGCAGGACACATGGGACCAAAAGGAGAGGCTTCACCTTACAAGACCTACACAACATTGGGAAACTATTCCCAGGGAAAGCAACACGATACAATGTACCAGGACCTGTTGACGCAAATGTGCTCATCATAAAAGGATGGTGCATCAATCAGATGACGTGCTTTCAGGAAATCACAGCCATACCCGGGGCATATGTGGACAAACACATGTGGATGTATGGCAAGTGCAGGGAAAAGAAATCGAGAGTCAACTCAAACTACGCAGACATACAGCAAGAGGGGCACATGGACCACCCAGACCCTGCACAGAGGTTCCCGAGTCTACTCAGGTTCGGTAAACACCTGCAGACCATGAGAAATGGACTCACACTCATTGGGGAACGGGCTGGGGTAGATACCAAGAACCTATATGGTGAGGTCAACCACTACCTACAGACCAAAACCATACAGGGCATTGGTGAACACATGGACAAGGAACGAAACATGGTCCTTGGACTATGCCTGGGGACAAAGGTCAGGAACATATGCTTCCAGGCATACAAGGGAGCCATGCCCATTGGAGCCAAGCTCAAACTAGACCTACATCCAGGAGACCTATACCTCATGGACATCAACGCCAAAGGCACTGGGTCACTCATGAAACCACACGTGAAGCACCACGCCACCGGAGGCACACAGTCGGAAAAATACCTAAGGTCAGTCACCATGAATCGCAGGAGGAAACTACTCAAGAAAAAGGGACTCAACCAGTTCGCACAAGCCATCGTTGATGGACAAGAAATTTTCGCAGAAGGAAATCCTATTATATATTGAATAATGAAGTAATACAATGAACAAACTAAAAATATCATGCGGGGTTCTTAACGGATACTGCGGGTGCTGCAAAATTATATCGCAACTCATGGAATGCCTCGTAGAAACCATACTCGTTTTATTATGCATACCATTCATACCCATACTATGCATGTTTGCAGCATGTGAGGAAGAAGCAGAAAAAGAAGAATTAGATACACTAATATATAAAACATAATTATACTCAATAACGGTGTATATACAAAACACAAGATACACAAACATGCAAGTCGAAATACATGACGACAGAGCAAGAGTGCCCACAAAAGATGGAACACAAGTTGGATATGATCTAATATGCATAAGAAAGGTTAAAGACATGTCAGGGTGCATCATGTACGACACAGGCATCAGCATCAAACCACCAGAAGGATACTACACTGAAATAGTCGCAAAAAGCAGTATCGTAAAATACAACACCATGATGGCAAATGGCATAAGCATCATTGACCCCACATACAGAGGCACACTCAAAATATGTCTCACAAACCCTGTACAGCTGCCAGCAACTGTATGCAAACTCATACTAAGACACATGCCTCCTGACATACACATCACAAAGAAAACATAAAATGTCACTTACATTAGGTCAGCATACACAGCGCAAAGAATGTAACATATGCTTGGCACCTTCAGACATGGACTGCATACAGTGCACATACCATGTATGCCTACACTGCTTCTATGCGTGGGACAATGGATGCCCCCAATGCAGGCTAGAAAACTGGGGAGTACAAGACCTAAGTATCATAGACACTGTTGACTTAACTTTTGATTAATTTATTTACATAGTCTACACCACTCTGCTTATCAGAAGTCTCCTCCTTTATCAAACCCTCTACATAAGCCCTAGTAGCCACACACAGCTTATCAAGAGTCTCCCCGAGGTTTGACTCCCAATTCGCACTGTCCATAAATTTGCATTCACCATCCTCACCATAGTCGTCGATACCATCCATAAAGTCCAAAAGGAAACCAATCGCCTTGGCTATGTCATTGATAGTGGACGTATTGTTCTTAGTTATAGATTTAGCTGGATCGTCATCCCACTCTTTCACAGCTTTGCGATCTAGTTTACTCATAGGTTCATGAGAGTTACACAAACCCTTATTGTTCAACAACACCCAGATCAAACGCTTTGCATACTTACTCTTATACATGCCATCGTGAACATGCATCTGCAAATTACGAAGCATCTCATAGGCAGATATACCAGCCATGTAAGGCTTAAACCACTCGGGCTTGTTCACATACTCCATGAAAAACTCTTTACCCAACACATTGCAGATCGCCAAAGACGTCACACACACCAAACCCTCCACCTTGGTCACAGCATAACGCAGATAGGCATAACGAACAGCATCGTCAGAACCACCCATCAAATACGACTCACACGCTTTGCGAAACTTCTCACCCAACTCCAGATTTGCATGGTAGATATCCTGCTCCTTATCTCTACTTATGCCATCGGGATTTGGACGACTGCGATAATCACCCACAAGAATATCACTACCTTTCTCGTAGGCACGAGTATAGGCATACACACATTGAAGCTCATACAATGCTGTATCGGGTGTCGTCCAATGAAACCCTAACTCTGACAAATAGTCCACATACCCATATAGACGATCCTCCTTTACAAAACCAGGAGCATAGTAAAAATTAGAATCCCAGTACTCGCAGAAAGAACCCATATCAGGCATTTCCACCACCTTCATATTAGTCCACTCCATCCAAACGCTCAACACGTTGGGTGTCGTGCTCACAACATTCACATCCAAGTCGGAGCCTTCGCTCAGGCTGCCGAAACCTGCATCGAACTCCACATAATCATCACCCTTACTAAAAATGCGCACAGCCCATGTCACACCCTTAGCCACAACCGCATTCTCGAATTCTGCAGTGCTCTCCTTGCGTGCCTCACGCTCATCCTTTAACTCATCCCAGTTCAAATGCCTGAAGAAATCCTCCCAGGCTTCCCAGCGAGCAACATGTAGCTGTACAAGCTTCGCTTGGTCTCCATCCTGGGACTTTACCAATTCGGACCACGGCATTTTAAGACTCACGAGCTATATATATACTTTTATATGACACAATGTGCATAGCACTAGGAGCTGTAAGCACTTTCATATATCTAGGATCGTGGTGCGCGGTTATATACTACATGACAAACAGACCATGCACACACATAATCATGCCTATAGCCATTATTATCGCCAACGCAGTTGTACTCGCAACACTGCTTGAGTCAGAATGTCATACAAACTACATCAAAACAGGAGCTGCCACTGAAGGGTTACTACTGTTTATACTATTCATCAATGTCGGAGATCGCAGCGCAAACACCACCAGAAATACAAGCTCTGCTAGAACAACAAGAGGAAATCAACAAGAAACTGGAGGGGTGGAGGAAGGAACAGGAGGAGAAAAAAATTAAACAACAAGAAAAAGTAAAACTACTCGCATTTGCCGAAGAACTAAAGAAAAAGAGATCTTTCTCGTGTGTCAAATATGATCTGCCCCCTCCTAAGAGGTTGAAGAGACATTTCCACAACATAAACGTGGTGAGAAACAAAGAAAAAGAAATCGCCAAACAAAGAGCACACATCAAAGAAGAGTTCATAAAAGAAATAAATGACTATTTAGAGGGCAACCTACTATAACCCGTATCCTTACATAACGAGTAGATGTACCAAACAATGTACCCTAATCCCACAACTTGCAGCAGCCTCGTCCACCACACACGATGTGCACCATTCCAACTAGTAAAAGCATCACCCTTCAAATAACCATTTAAAAATGCATCGTGGATAGGCATGTCAGAGTAGCATGGGAAACGCTCAAGGAATCTACTCACATTCTTTGTCAGTTTCCCCCAATGGGGATAACCTCCTAAAGCATATGCCTCGTCATCGAATAATACAGGTTCCTGGAAGCGAGTGTAATACAACTCAACTTTGCAAGTGGGACCAGTGTAAGAAAGACAAGCATCCGAACGAGGTTGGAGATACTTTACTCGAACTATTGCATCAGTATCGATCTGCAAGAAGTCCGAACAGTTTTCCAGAGGGATGCGAAACTCTGCAAATACAGACCCATAGACTGCCTCCTTTGCGCCCACAGTACGAAGATCCTGCTTATCTTTCAACGAATTCTTTATAACCATACGTCGAAGACTAGAAGGTATCAATAGTGGTAGACCGAACAAGTCCCAAAAAAATGCCACACCAGATGGGCGACCCATTGTCTCGGTAGTCACATCGGTCACATTGTAAGTCACCACATGTAACTCGTCGTCCAATAGGATTGAATCCACCACATCGTACCCAGCTATCTTATCAACATTCTCCAAAGGCAAACGAAACTCACTATAAAACTCCACCTTTCTATTCGGGAAAATACGAACAGTCATCTCAGTAATGATACCAGTCATGCCCATGCTGTCCTTTAAATGGTATAAATCCCTAGTACGGAAAACACCATCGGGTGTCACATATTCTATCTCCTCCACAAACTGAGTAAACGAAACTGTCTCGATACCCGACAACGATGTACTAAAAGAGCCACCGAGGGTTTGCTTTATAATACTACCTATCCCCCTCATCGTATAGGGTGAGATGTGTTTCTGTATCTCCTCTAGCCGGGTGCCAGCGTATGCCCTTACATGGGTCGTGTTGGATTCGATGATTCCTGATGGTACCACCAATATCGTGTCCGACACTAGTGGAGACACACTATGCATCGAGCCGGCTACCCTGTAGGGTGGCTCTAGGGTTTCCCAATTACTATAGTCTACCCAATTAGAACCTGTCTCGTAGGAGTTGGACCAATCGTACCCGTAAGACACATCGTGAAGACTAGGAAAGGGGGTCCAGCTGAAATGAGAGGGACTGTAGAAAATATGTGTACCAAACAGTAGAAAACCTAGTAGAACCCCCACCTGGCTACATGTTAGACATGAGAACAACCATATCATTTTCTTCATATTCAATGATATTTATATATTTAAAAAAAAAAGTGGAGGACACATTGAATTTAGAAAAAGAAATTTGTATAAAAAACACAAAAAAAAATTAATTAATTAATCCTTTATTTCATATTTTTTTTAAATAATGATAAAATACCCACATACATAGGTGTACAGGACAAAATAGGACATATGCCCAAAGTGGGTGCGGGTTCCTATTTGATATGCTATGCACTTGCGACACATGATGATATGCTGTATGCACAATGCTGGTGTGCGCATGCTATGGGTGCATGCTAAATGATATGCAGGGGCATATGCATCATCTGCACACTATGCTTATCTGCACATTGTCTGCATGTGCAATTCTATTGTGCATGCGAGTTACGTGGTTCAAAAACAGTGTTTAAGTTTCTGCATGCGTAGTTATGCAGGTGGACCTAGCGTGTGAGGATAGGACTACCCTAAGTGTATCATATGAGCGTGTTAAATTACAAGTGGGTCTTCACATGACCTTCGGTCGTTTGTTGTCCGCCATCCTGTCCATATAGTCGGATATGTACAAATGAGCATCTTGAGTTCTGTGGTGTAGGTATTTCTGATAATCGGCGCGGGGTTTTAGCGTGAGACACTTTACATGTGCAAACCATGTATGGTGTTTGAATCCTATTTGGACGACAGCATGTTCTTTTTGTCTATCTTTGTCGTGCTCTAGAGGGTATAATTCTTTCTCTCTCTGCAAGAATAAAATAGGGTTCTTGTGTATAGGGTGCTGCCTAGATGCTTTTGCAACAAATGGCGTGGGAAGTCCATTTACATATACCTCTGGGAAGACGACTGTCAGATCCTCACCTGGGCTTCCAAATGAGGGATGTTGAGTAGTGATCTCTTCTATAGGGATCCAGTTAAATATGTTGTGCTTATCATATTTGTACAGAGACACTGCAGGGTCGTGTATGCAGGTCTTCACATGTATGCTGGTGCCAGCTATCCAACCCCAGTCTAATGGGGTGGTTTGATCCTTCAGTGAAACCGAACTGTAATTCCAATGGTAGGTATGACCACCTAGGTGTCGCATTGTCTGACTCTGTCTCAACACACTTACATGGGCACGGCGTATTGGGGAGGTATCAAAGGTGACGATTTTAGAATTGGGGTCGTACTTTTTCATACGATAGGTTAGTTCAGGGATACCAAATATACTAAAGGAACGACAATTACCGATGCCTGCTAAAATAGGATCCAATGGTTTTAGAAGGTGCATGTAGTATTGTTTCCCATCTATGGTTGTTTTCACCACTTCATAAAGGTCTGAGTGGGGGTTGGGGGACTCCTCGTACTTGCCCTCTGTTAGAGGAGATGACTTATGGAAAAGAGGCTCTATACTAGGGTCTGTTTCCAGCATAACAGCATCGTACATAAGACGATTGTACTTTATGCCAGGATATTTGCTTAGACATATAAATGGTATTTTAATGTATCGAATTGAGAATGTTTTGAGCGGACTGTTTTTAAGATACTTTTTCTTAATACCAAGGCGTATGGTGCACATGGCGTAGGGATGAAGAGGATCAAAGGAAACCCTGGCGATACCTACCTGGATGTCGGTGCCTTTGATGTACATGTAGCCACCCTGCATTTGAAATTATACACATACTGTTTATAGATATTGATTGCTCTCTAATTTAGGTATTTCTTCAGATGGATATTTGGTTTAAAATCTTTAATCACTAGGTTTTTTCTTTTAAAAGACCTCGAATTTTTGCAAATCTCGTGTCTAGCTTCCTTTGTCTGGACTACCCATGTAGACTTGTCTATGTCTTCAAAATAGACACCAAGCATATCCACAGAGGCTTCGTCAATAGACTTAAAAATATTTCCTTCATCACCAATGCCCACACACTTTCTTCGTTTACTTTTCTTAAACCCCTTTTCCACCACGATGGCTTTTTCACCCTTGTATTCACCTATCATACCTATCTGGATAGGAGGTAAGTCACCAGACCACAGATTGCGATGTCCACCACTCAACTGAGGCTGACCCTCCGAGTCGATAATATCCAGGTCTGGCTTGGCATCGAACAGTCTTTGCAATGGCTTCATCTTAGGATTTGCCTTCCACAGTATTTTACCATCCACTATAGTCGGCATCCACATCTTGGCTCGATTGTAAGCTTGGCGATGCTTCTCGTAATCATATTCACCTGTGTAATATATAGGCTTACCAAATGAGTTACACAAGAATTTCGTCGTTGGGAAGCTCTTCTTAATTTCAGAGGCAAATGGTCCCTTTCCACGAAACCCATCCTTTATTGCGCTAAGTTTTTTGTTCCTATATGATGCTTTGCATTTCACCATGATACTATAAGATAATGAGTGTACACAACAATGGAATGGAATATATTAGTGAGTGATGCTAACCCATGGGTCATGTATAGAGTTTTCACAGCAGGGTTGATATACATATATGTACCAGACATGTGGAAGGTGTTGAGTCTTTCATATGTCATGAGTTCTCTATCGTACATTGTGTCTTTTGGTGTGCAGCGTATGGAAGGTTCTATAGTTCATCATATGTTCACATATCCGGTGGCAGTTGTGGTAGGGGTGTTTGTGTCAGCAGCCGTTCGACAAAAACCTTCCAAGTACCCGATACTTCATGTCATGTCAGTAATACCGTGGGTGGTAGGTGGGTTCTATGGACCACTGGGTTACCCTATTTTTTTATTACCATATGTAATCACACTACTCATTGCTAAGATGTACGACTGGGCTCTCATATCAGGGGTAAGCATGCTATTAATTTGTGCAATGGTTCCATTTCACTCACCTTTAGTTAGTTTAGCACTGCCTGTAGTGGTACTCTTTGTTTACAGTTGGTTTAAAGACATCTATCATGATACACCGTACAATATCGATGTATAAAGCATGGGCTCAGAAACTAAATGTTCATACTTTCGGTGGATATAGGCATTCGCAACTTTGCAATCACTATGTACTGTACTGTGGATAGTAAGTTTGTTCTGTTCAAAGTATTCGACTTTGGTGGTGTGAAAGATTATGTTGCCAAAATGAAAGAGCTGTCCAGCAGTGAGCCTTTCACCATGGCTGACTCTGTACTTATAGAGCGTCAGATGAGATCATGTATGAAAACCATGGCTGTGAGCCTCAGAGCCTTCAACTACGAGAAGACCACCATGGTCGCACCACAAAGTATAAAGAGGTACTTTAAGACAAGCATGAAAAAACATAGTAAAAATAAGAAAGCTGGTGTAGAGACAGCAATAAAGTACCTGAGAGGAGATGCTTTGGATAAATTTCAGAAATTAAAGAAGAAGGATGATATAGCAGACTGTATCTTACAAACCATTTGGTATATTCGTAACGGTGTACCAGATAATCGTAGCGCAAGATAATCATGTACCAGACTGTCAACTGTACACTACCAAGAGGGTACACTCTGCACGAGGGAGAGAACATAAGAGACAAATTCAAGGGTAGCTTTTCGAATGGTGAAAAACATTTTCGCATCACCAACTCCATGGTCGAAAGGCTCTGTCCATGTGGTCTCACGAAGTGCAGGTACCATGTAATCCCCACTGAGATGCACCTAGAGGGTCCTATGGACTTCAATGGTGAAGATCTGGCTCAACTCTTTTTCCAGCAGCCTGTCATGTCACGGGCAGATGTAAGGAAGTGGTGGGAAAAGTATGGTCTCGTATGCATTAATGAAGAGACGATCACTCGCACTGTGTTCACCGACTGGGGGAAACTATACACATTCCCAGTGGGACATGAACTCGTAGGAAAGGTCAAACAAGGGACAGAGGATCAAAAAGTAAAAGAACATTTCAGTACAGTGTATCCAGGTGGCACGCCACAATATAAGATTACAGATCGAGAGGTGGTGCAGTTGTGTCAGTGTGGTAAAACAGAGTGTGACATTCACGTGATTCCATCGTCTGTCCAGATCGACACCACAGTGCCCATGGAGTTACATATGAAAAATAAAGTTGTCGCCTTTGAGAATACTTTCCGAGGTCTCGGTGCTATGACATGCACAGAAGTACGAGACTGGTTCCTGGGATACCCTCTGAAATGGCATGCTGAAGTGACCCCCAGTCTCATTAAATTACGAATGCTATGCAGGTGTCACAAGCCCTTCGACGTTACACCCTGTAGGGAGTGTGCAAATAAAGATATCAAGAAATGTAGCCAGTGTAACAGAAACTACCAAAAGAAATACGTGAAGAAAGGTCTGTGTGGGAACTGTCGCAGGACTAAAATCATACACTGCCCACACTGCAATGAAAAGGTACCAGTAGCTCACCAGTGCAAACCTTTAAAGAATATGCACTTTAACTTTAAATTTACAGGGGTATACCCCCCTTGCATTCGTCAGAAAAATTCAGATGATGTCGTGTGTCCAGACTGCAATAAGTGCATGAAGAACAAAATATACCACCGTCATCAGTACAGGGTACACAGTGACCTCTTGCCTGGAACAGGTGGTTACAGTAGGGCTTACAAATGGCACCAGTGTCCATACTGTACATACAAGAACTGTGATATCACCAATGTCAAAGAACACCTGAAGAGACACTTGACCACTCGTCAACACGAATGCAGATATGGGTGTGGTGCTACATTTACTCGACCGAGTGCTGAGAATCTTCACTGTCGGGTGTTTCACTCCCAAGAAGATGTTCCCTCTTCCTCTTTAAAGAGGGTGGGAAACGAACTAGTGTCTGTTCTAAAGAAGCGCAAGATATGTTTTGTATCGTGAGCCCTTGCATTTTCAGACGATCGAACTCTGGATGCGCATGGTCATAAGGTATTAATCCATTTTTTTTTAATAGATAGTTTATTGTATCTAGAGTCTCTTTTGTAGTACCCCTCGTCCTCTTGCACAGAGTGAAGATAAACCTCCATGGAACCCTCTGCTTCTTACGTACATACCTGTGCTGTATTTCATACTTCATGAAAGGCTCTTGCATAGGAGCCACTAAAGGGGGGTCATGGTACTGCTTATCTATACATATCTCATACTCGTCGTTCTTAAAATCGTGCTTAGGTGCAATTTTTAAATCAATTAACCCCCACACCTTATTATCTGCTGGTATTTTGTATTTTAGATTGACTACAAACTGCAGCCTCTTCAGCGACTCATTCCCCAGTCTGTGAGATACATAGTATTTTTCAATCGTATCTTCGATAAACTCTTTGTGGTTCTTAAAGGTAAGCTTGTTCCCTGTAATGTCCAGTGCACGTCTCAAAATCGGTGAGTTGGCATGCAGAGTCTCACCCATATTGTTTAAAAAAGGGAGTATAGCGTAGTACACTTCTTCAGTGGTGACATCTTCACCCCCGAGGCTATACAGTTCCATAACAAGATCAGCAACCTTGTGTTCAGAAATCTTAGGCTTTACAGTACATATGCCTCTCTCAGAAAAATTCACAACACCCTGCTTCCAACTACGATCCCTACTGGTAACATAACCTCTGTCCAGAAAGGCAAACTCCCTGTTAATCGTCTCCATCACTTTCTTCTTCGGTACCTCGTTCATCCTAGAGTAATCGTAAAACTGTAGGATCATTTCCTTTACATCTTTGCTACATATCTGACGAGTAGCATAGGCTTCAAATCTCACTGCTGTTTCTACATCATTATTGTTCAACTGAACCCCAGACACAACAATAGATCCAAGAGACCTTTCTATGAATTTTTTATGCTGATGCCTGACGTCTTGGAAGCTGAGCCATGGTCTAGCTGTTCTCCAAGTGTCCCGACTAAAGGGGGACAAAAGGTTATGGGCATTGGCTCTAAGCCACATGGCAAAAGTTCTTGTCTTTACTTCATTAGGAGAACCATCGTGTACAGGTTTAAACGAAGAGAAACTTCGCATTTATCATTCAGATTTGTGTTTAAATACTACAGAGGCATGTGCATAATAATGTTGACCACCATACGTGATTTTACAGAGCTGGTCTATTCTCACACACCTCATTTCAACCCCTGCGATATATACCTTTCCGATAACTGGTGAACCGATTGGGTATAGTTTACCCTCTCTGGCTTTTATCTTTTTCCTACTGGTCTTCCTAGGGTGAGGAAACACAATAGCATTTCGTCTCATCCATTTGGGCACTTTGAGTGTGGGTAGTTTTATATTTGTACCAAAGACATAGCAAAACGGTGTAGTGACATCATGCTTTATCATAATCACCCTGTAGTGAGTACCACACCTCACTTTCAGTTTGTATTTAGTAGACCTGCGAAGAAATTTGCTAGAGTAGGGGAATAATTCTTCCTCAACAGAAGGGGGGTGAACAAGATCCAAACCTGGTATTTGACATTTATAAACATACGGACCATGGGGGGTGGATAAAAATTCAGAAGTCGTATACCCATGTGAATACATAGGTGTATCTAAAGGTAAGTACACCCCCCTGTACTTGAACCCTTTAGGTGTTTTAATGCATTTGTAATTCTTCGACCCATAAGCATAGTAACCTTTTGTACCTTTATGTATATGGGAGTTGTACCATATATCTCTGACAATTTTATCTAAAATAACATTCTTCATATTCTATATTTTTATACTATCTACCATACACCGTTATGCACATTATCGATTGTCTATGGGTAAGGTGGCGCATTAGGACCCCAACTCACACCATCAGAAGATCCCAGACATGTGTGGACCTCATCAGTGCCATCAATCCGTCTCTGTGTTGAACCGCCTAAGTGGCACCCATTAACTGTCTCGCATGCACCATCCACACCTGCAGTCAAGTCTCCACAATAATGTAATTCTACTTCGTCAGTATTATCAGTCTCATAACAATTTCCATTACAGTCTTCATATCGGTATTGGTCAGCAGATCCACATTGGTCAACACCATTCCATCTCCGGATGAACTTACATTGAACCATAGGTACGGTAGGTTCGGGAGGCGCGGGAGGGTCAGGGATCGCGCACGAGGCTGTATCTCCAATGCAGCACTGTAACTCAATATACCTCGCTGCATTTCCAAGTTGTTTTTGGGCGTGACAGCAAAAATCGTCGTCCACACCATGGCAGAGATCTTCGTTGTCGTTCGCATCATCTCCATCGGTATCCTGTGATAGCGCATCGGTGTGTGTATTGTTGTCGTTCAGCTCGACATGATCAGACAACCCATCTCCATCTGTATCGGTATTGGTAGGGTCGGTTTTATGTGTGTTCACCTCAACACCATCCCAGATACCATCCCCATCGGTATCAGCGACAGTGGTGTTTGTGCCTTCGGACAGCTCCTCCAAGTCGCTGAGACCATCTCCGTCACAATCAGTTAGAAGAATGCATCCTTCGACTTCATC
>Ga0222717_10002539_pt1 | contig 14061 bp, 10 predicted proteins | sample C33_18DmetaG_FD_165053 | JGI IMG/M metagenome (GOLD analysis project Ga0222717, IMG submission 165053) | Estuarine water microbial communities from San Francisco Bay, California, United States - C33_18D | ecosystem: Environmental > Aquatic > Marine > Unclassified | place: USA: California...
TCGGCTATGATATCGATCAAACCAAGGTAGACGCCATCAATGCGGGTCAAAGTTACATTGACCACATTTCTGCGGCTTCTATTCAAGAAGCAGTTGCTGCCGGATTGCTTGAGACCACCACTGACTTCACTCGCATTCCAGAATCTGAGTCTGTGATCATGGCCGTACCTACTCCGCTCGATAAACACTTCGAGCCTGATTTGAGTTATGTAACCAATACGATGGATACGGTTGCCCCTTATCTTAGAAAAGGGCAAATCGTCTCTTTGGAATCCACCACCTACCCCGGCACGACGGAAGAGGAACTCAAGCCACGTATCGAGGCTCAAGGGTTGACCGTAGGTGAGGATATTTATCTTGTCTATTCACCTGAACGTGAAGACCCAGGTAATGCTAACTTTTCGAGCAAAAACATTCCCAAAGTCGTGGGTGGTACCACGCCAGCATGTGCCGAACATGGAAAGTCACTTTATGAGGCAGCTATCTCTGAGGTTATTCCAGTTTCATCCACACAGGTGGCTGAGTTTACCAAACTGCTAGAAAACATTTACCGCGCGGTCAACATCGGTCTTGTCAACGAGTTGAAAATCGCTGCCGATAAAATGGGGATCGATATATGGGAGGTCATCAATGCCGCTGCTACCAAACCCTTTGGATTCAATGCCTTTTACCCGGGCCCTGGCTTGGGTGGTCATTGTATTCCTATCGATCCCTTTTACCTCACTTGGAAAGCCCGCGAATTCGGAGTGCATACCCGCTTCATCGAACTGGCCGGTGAGATCAACCGATCAATGCCTCAGTATGTTGTCAATGGCACAATGGAAGCACTTAACGGACGAAAAAAGGCCGTCAATGGAAGCAAGATCCTCCTCATGGGCCTGGCCTATAAGGAGGATGTGGATGATATGCGTGAGTCTCCGACTTTTGAGCTGATGGATCTTTTTAAAGAGCATGGTGCCGAGGTTGATTATTACGACCCGCATATTCCTGTGATTACACCAACAAGGGAGCATGCCGCCTGGACTGGAAAAGAGACAGTAGAATGGAGTAAGGAAGTCATTGAGAGCTACGATGCCATTACCATTGCCACTCATCATAAAGCGTTTGACCTGAACGAACTCGTTGATTGGGCTGACCTGATCGTTGATACTCGGAACGCTCTCGTGAAATCGAGTATCAAAGGGAAACCGAATCAGGTGTTTAAAGCTTAATAATAAATTTGAAAGTTGAAATTTGGAAAGCTGAAATTAAGAAAAGAATGATGAAAATTGGAGTTATTGGAGCGGGGAACTGGGGGAAGAACTTAGTTCGGAATTTGGCAGATATGGGGGTCTTGGCTGGTGTTGCTGATGCGGTTCCTCAGAATCGAAAAAATGCGCAGGAAATCCAACATGGTGTTCCCGTCTACGAAGGGCATACAGAATTGTTAGCGGATAAGTTCGATGCCGTCGCCATTGCTACCCCTGCACATACCCACTTTGCCATTGCTAAGGACGCCATGGAGGCTGGATGCGATGTGTTTATCGAGAAACCGATGACGCTCGACCCTGCCGAGGCAGAAGCCCTCGTTAAGCTGGGGCAGGAATATGACAAAATTGTCATGTGCGGCCACCTTCTTCTCTACCAGCCTGCGATTGCCTATATTAAAGATGCTCTGGAACGTGGAGATATTGGGAAGGTTTATACGCTCCATCAACGCCGGTCAAAACAAGGGCGTGCCCGTGCTGTGGAAAACGTGCTCTGGAGCTTTGGTGTGCACGATATTGCGGTGCTTCTATATCTAGCTGGACAAGCACCTACAGAGGTTCAAGTCAGTGGTCATTGTGGACTACAAGCAGGGGTAGAGGATGACACTTATCTCCATTTGACTTTCCCTGATGGATCCAAGGCTCATCTGCATAATTCCTGGCTCTGGCCGATTGTTGAGCGTGGCCTGATTATTATCGGAGAAAAAGGAATGCTCGTTTACGATGAGATCAATCAAAATGTCAAATTGGTTAAAAAGACGATTGATAGTGATTTGCAAAACGTTGATGCTGGCGAAGAAATCGTTTTTGAAGGAAGTGGGCAACCGCTCCGTATTGAACTCGATCATTTTGTCGATTGTTGTCAAACTCGGAGCAAACCTAACTCTTGCGGGCAAAACGGATTCGATGTCGTCAATGTCATCGCCCAAGCGGAAGCGTTGTTGAGAAAATAGCAACTCAATGCATCGCATTCAGCGATGAAAATTTCAAATTTAGACGATGTTCAAACACGAGTCAGCTTATATCGACGAAAATGTCACTATTGGTGATGGAACCAAAATCTGGCACTTTGCGCATATTTGTTCTGGTGCTACGATCGGCAAAAATTGTGTTTTTGGACAGAACACGATGGTTGCCAATGATGTGGTGATTGGGTCGAACGTGAAGGTGCAAAATAACGTCGCGATCTACACTGGAACCACCATTGAAGATGATGTTTTTCTCGGGCCGTCATGTGTTCTAACTAACGTGACCAACCCTCGTTCCCAAGTGAAACGTCATAGTTTATATGAGGAAACTCTCATTAGGAGAGGGACTACCGTCGGTGCTAATGCGACGATTGTTTGTGGTATTTCACTTGGCCGCTACAGCTTCATCGCCGCAGGTGCAGTTGTTGCCAAAGATGTGTCCGATTACGCCTTTATGATGGGTGTTCCTGCCCGCCAACACGGATGGATGAGCCGTCATGGCCACATCCTGAAAAATCCGGGTACTGATGGCATTTACACTTGCCCTGAAAGTGGATTTAAATATCAGGAAAATAAAAAGGGAAAACTCCACTGTATTGATCTCGACGAGGAAGCGCCACTACCAGCCGATTTATCAAAAGGAAAAAAATCCTACGGCGACTTCAAATCTTAAACGACCTTATATTCGGACAAATTGGGTATTTGAAACTTCAATCTTAACACGTAAAAACAAAATGGACTTTATCGATCTAAAATCACAGCAGGCACTTATACGCGAGAAGCTCGACAAACGTATTTCTACGGTTCTTGATCACGGTCGTTATATTATGGGCCCCGAGGTCACTGAACTCGAAGAGCGTCTCGCGGATTACGTGGGAGTCAAACACGTTGTAGGTGCATCATCAGGAACCGATACATTACTGATAGCACTCATGGCGCTCGGCATTGGTCTAGGGGATGAGGTTATAACCGTTCCCTACACCTGGATTTCAACAGCAGAAATGATCGCTCTCATCGGAGCAAAACCCGTGTTTGTTGATGTTGATGAAACAACTTGGAACATGGATCCTTCTTTGGTCGAAGCTGCCATAACGGAAAAGACAAAAGCCATTATGCCGGTCGGGATTTATGGTCAGACTGCGGATATGACAGCCATCAATGCCATCGCTGAGAGACATGGTTTACCTGTCATCGAGGATGCCGCTCAGTCGTTTGGCGCAACTCACCACGGTAACAAGTCATGCTCACTATCGACCATCGGCAGCACTTCGTTTTTCCCGTCCAAACCACTCGGTGGCTATGGTGACGGCGGCGCTCTCTTCACAGACGACGATGACCTTGCAGCGACCATGCGCCAGATCCGTTCCCACGGCCAGGCGAAGAAACATCATCACCCTATTCTCGGCCTCAATGGCCGCCTCGATACTATCCAGGCGGCAGTCGTCTTGACCAAACTTGAAATTTTTGATGACGAAAAACAGAAACGGCAGGAAGTTGCCGCAACGTATAATGAGCAAATTTCACAAAAAGCCGACAACGTTGCCCTGCCGCAAGTAGGCGAGGGCAACACATCCGTCTACGCCCAGTATACGGTCCTCGCGGAGGATCCTGTGGCCCTGAACGGGTCGCTCTCAGAGTCAGGTGTCCCTTCCGTGAGCTACTATGCCGTGCCACTTCACCTTCAGCCTGTGTTTAAAGACCTAGGTCACCAGCCCGGTGACTTTCCAGTGACTGAGAAGATAGCTTCTCAGTGCCTCAGTTTGCCAATGAACCCGTATCTTTCGGATGACGAAATTGGGCAGGTGTGTAAGGCATTTGAGGGGGTTTAATCATCCTCGATTAAATTAAGAATTGACCAGACCATCGTTGGAGGGCTGGGCAACATATCCATTGCGAAGCTGCGGGTTTAATACTCGGCCGCTCTGATCAACCATCAAGTTATAAATACCCCGCTGGTTGCAGCGGCGTTATTTATTACCAAGCACACGTGGCTTCTAGAACATTCAAGGCTGGTATTCTTGTCTTCGGACAAGGCATTACCGCCCTCTCAATTATTGTTATAGGAGCTTACCTCTCGCGTGAGCTTTCAATAGCTGACTACGCCACCTACAGGCAGACGCTGCTTTCTTTTCGTTTTGTAGCCCCCGTCTTGATGCTGGGGCTACCACAGGCTCTCTTGTATTTTATACCTCAGCACGAAGAGCAAAAAAGAAAGGTTCTTTTCAAGATTGTGGGTGTTCTTGTTTTCTTGGGGGCCTTGTTTACATTATTCATTTTTTTTGGGGGTAATCAAATTCTAGCGTCGAGGTTTAACAATCAGGACCTGGCTGAGGCATTAAAATTATTTGCTCCATACGCCGTCATGATGCTCCCTGTGGCTTTGTTGCCGAACTGTCTTGTTGCCTGTGGTCGAATTAAGTTAGTAGCCATCTACAATGTGGTATCGTCAACTTTACTATTGGGGGTCGTGTTTGCTTGGATCGTATGGGATACATCTCCGGAGTCCGCGATTAAAGCCCATCTTGCTCACGCATTGTTGATTTTTGTTCCGGCGATACTTGTGATGTGGAAAATTTCGGGCCCTTCGGATGGACATGCGGAGCCAGTTTCATTTAAAGAAATACTCAAGTATAGCCTTCCTCTCGGGATCGGCTTGATGGTAGGCCAGTTTAATCTGAATTTAGATAAAGTCATTGTTGCGGCACTGGCCACTCCAGGGGACTTTGCAGTCTATGTGAATGGGGCAATCGAAGTGCCATTGATCGGGATGATTACGGGTGCTGCATCTGCAGTTATTTTACCAGACATGGTGAAAGCCTGTAAGGAAGGGGATAGAGCGGGAGCACTGGACATGTGGAAGCGAGCGGCTGTTAAGTCTTCCATGATTATTTTTCCTGCTACAGGTTTTTTTATGGTTGTGGCACCTGAATTGATGTCGTTTATCTATTCAGAGGCTTACGTTGATAGCTCATTACCTTTTAGGATATACCTCTGTGTATTGCCATTGAGAATTATGTTTTTTGGGGTTTTGTTCCAAGCTGTGAACCGTTCAGCATTGGTTTTAAAACGAGCTCTTATCAACATAGTTGTTAATGGCGTTTTAACTTTAGGTTGTGTATGGCTGTTTGGCGCATGGGGTGCGGCAGTGGGGACGGTGTTAGCCATTCTGACTTTTGTATATCCATACTGTATTTGGCACGCAAAGCAGCAGTTCAATGTGCGTATTGTTGATCTATTTTACATGAGAAAACTTAGCTCTATAGCATTTGTTGCCGCTGTTGCGTCAGCTGTAACATGGGTGATTGTGAGTCAACTGGGTAGCTGGGTGCCCATATCAATTTTGATTCTAGGAGGTAGTGCCTATGGGGTGGTGTATTTGGTGGTGGGCAGACTGTGCGGGGTGGTGAATATGAGAGATGTGTTAGCGGTGATTAAAAGCAAAAACATGTAGGGTGGGGAAGTCTTATTAGGGGGCGTAAAAGAACGGTATTTAATTGGGGTCTATATAAAATTGATAGTTATGATAATTAAAAAAGTGGCCAAGAAAGTTTATCGCTTAATTACAAATAAACCTCACCAATGGTGTAATAGAATTTTGCACAAACTTGAGACTAGACCTTTATCCGATGGTGAGGATGACTTCCCGTTTTCTCCTATTTTTATTATTGGCCCACCGCGATCTGGGAGCACTTTACTATTTCAGGTGATGGTGAACGTGTTTGACTTGAATTACACCACAAACGCAGATGCCTTTTGGTATGGGGGCCTTTCTTTACGCAAACGATTTGCCCCAATACCTAGGTCAAAAAAGAAAACAGATTTTAGTTCAAGTCATGGAAAAACACGAGGGCGTTTTGCTCCTAACGAATGCGGGGAATACTGGTATCAATTTTTCAGAAGAAAGCCACAATATGTCTCTTTGGGTGAGGAGAATGATGGAAAAATGAAACGACTGAGATGTTCGTTGTTGAGGATAGCGGAAGCGGGAGGCGTTCCCATGCTGTTTAAAAATATGAATTGTGCACTCAGGCTCGGACCAATTTATCAAGCTTGTCCAGGCGCCCTCTATATTGTTACTCACCGCGAGTTACTTTGGAACAGCCACTCACTGTTGCAAGTTCGTAATAAAGTTTATGGCGACTACAGCAAGTGGTGGTCGATGGAGCCAAAAGAAATTGACGACCTTGAAAAACTGCCCCCGGAGAAACAGGTAGTTGAGCAAGTTCGAGCCATTCACAGAGAAATTGATCAACAGAGGACTCAAGCGGGGGTCGCGCACTTTTTTGATGTTGATTACGAGGAGCTGTGTAATGACCCAAAGAGGGTGATGAAGAGCATGAATGATTTTTTTGAACAACATGGGATGCAAATTCTTTCATCGTTGGATAATGTCCCAGATAGTTTTCCGTTGAGCGAAAAATGCCGTGTTGAAGTGTCTTTATTTGATAGATTGAGAAATTATGTTAGGGCAGAGGTATGAAACAGTGAATCAGTCTTGGGGGCGGAAGGATTTAATATTAGCCCGGAAAAAATCTGATAACGGCAAACGTGGGGAATTCCAGAAGGATATTGCCAATTTACTAGGGGGGGGAGCTGCACAAGCGGCATTTTTTTCTAATGCGAGAACAGGTTTGCATGCATTATTACGATCCCTTCATGATAAGAAAAACAGGACGGTGATGCTGTGCGCCTTGAACTGTCCTGTTGTTTCCGATGCTGTGAAAAATAGCGGGATGAAACCTCATTATTTTGACCTAGCGACTAAGGACGGTCATATTGATTGTAAGGCCATAGCTGCGCAGGCTCCAATTGATTGCGGTATTGTTATTATTACCCATTTGTATGGAGTTCCTGCTGCATCGAAGCGAGATTTTGTCCATTTTGTTGATAAAAATATCACCGTAATAGAAGATTGTGCCCATTCTTTAGGGGCTACAATCGAGGGCGAGGTTGTGGGGACATTGGGAGACTATTCCATTTTTTCGTTTAATTATGACAAGCCCATTTCTCTCGGAGGAGGTGGTATGGTATGGTCGAATTCGGTTCTACCTAACAGTGTTGTGTTTGAATCAGAGCAAGCAATATTGGATACAAAAGAGGAATGGAGGGAATTACGCTGGTTTAGAATGTTTTTAGCCATGAAGCGTTTTTGTGGAGTGATGCCCCCAAAGATTGGGGGAGGTCTTCAAAAGCTGTATTATTATTTTACCAAGTCGCTTGGGGTCGCAGATGGAGGCAGCGGTTTTCCTGTGAGTGGATTGGGGGGCATACGTTCCCAACTGGGCTCTGATATTATTGATTGTTATGAGGTCATCAAAGAGGTTAGGAATCAGAATGCAGCCAACTTGATAAGTCAATTGGAATTGCCAATCTGGGGAGGATCTGATACAGATGTTTCTCCGGCTTGGATTAGACTTCGTGTGCTGCTGCCTTCGCAGCAGGTGGCTGACGGCTGTATTGCAAAATTTCGGAAGGAAGGATTGCGTGTTGGTCGCTTTAACTGGCCTAACTTGCCCTCTGCAATAAAGGAGTCGGAGTTTCCCAATGCCTCTTTATGGGCGAAACGTGGAGTGGATCTGCCAGTGCACAGTGCTTTATCGGCAGCAGACGTGGATATGCTAGCTTTGAAATTAAACACGATTAACGATGCTGGTTGGTCTAGCAGAACGGAGTCTAACATTACAGTGTGATGGAAGAAAAATTGAATAATATGTTAAATATAACACCTGGTGCTATATTCTCGCAACCATGGTGGCTAGATGCGGTGGCTCCTGGTTCATGGGATGAAGTTAAGGTGGAGAAAGGAGGTAAGTTAGTAGCCCGGCAGCCTTTTGTTTATAGGGAAACCAGATTTGGGCGTTCACTTTGTATGCCTAAGTTAACCCAAACCCTTGGACCGTGGATCGATGTCGGCGACGGGCATTTAACTAAGCAACTTTCAAAATACAAAGCACTTGGAAGTGAGTTGATTCAAAAACTCCCTAATTTTGTGAATTTTAGTCAGAGTTTTCATTATAGTATTGATAATTGGTTGCCGTGGTATTGGGCTGATTTTAAACAGACAACACGTTATACATACGTCATAGAGAGCCTTACTGATCATGAAGCTCTATGGAATGGTTTGGCATCTGGAATAAAAACCGATATACGTAAGGCAAAAAAAACAGTTAGGGTCCATATGGACGACAAATTGGATGCATTCATGATGCTGAATAAAAAAGTCTTTGAGCGACAGAAGATAAAACAGCCATATTCAAGGGGGGTTGTAGATCGTGTGCATGCTGCTTGTGCAAGCCAGAATCAAAATCGAATTTTTGTCGCAAGGGACGAAAGTGGAAGAGCTCACGCTGGAGTATATCTGGTATGGGACAACGATACAGCCTATTATCTGATGGGTGGAGGTGATCCTGATTTTCGTAGTAGTGGAGCCACTAGCTATTGTCTCTGGGAGGCTATTAAGTTTGCAAGTTTGGTTACCAAAAAATTTGATTTTGAAGGTTCAATGATAGAGCCAGTGGAGCGCTTTGTCAGAGGATTTGGGGGGCGTCCGTTGCCATATATGGTAATTTCGAAAATGAGTCCGCATTGGAGGGTGTTGTCTTGTACTAATAAGTTTGTGAAAAAAGTCATAGGGAAATAACAGTTTGTTATCCAGTAGGAAAGTCTCTGATTGGTTGCAAAGGAGGTGACCTTCCCCAAGCCTCAATCCAATAGTCTCTAGATCGTTGTTGTGTGGTAAAAAATTGTTAGCTGAAATTTAAATGGCTATGTGTGATACTAGGTGTCCGTTTGTTGTCAAGACGAGCAATTGTTGTATTTCGGAGAAGAAATATATTATAGATTGGATACTTGGGGAGATTTATGCACTAGACTACCAACTAGTGATTCATGATCAGTCGGAAACATATATTGAGCTAGAGGATAAGCAGCTCATTCTGCCAGACACGTTTTTTAGCCATGCGGATAAGCATTGGCTGAGCGGTGTGAGTGTCCCTCAAACTGTGTTTAGAATAAACGTACACATAGATAAAGATTATGAAACACTGATCATTGGTGATCCTTCTAGTGAGCAAAACTGGATAAAGTTTGAAAACATATCAAAGCTCAATATAGATATATTCGGGAGTCTCTTTTTTCTGATCTCTCGTTACGAGGAACTAGCTAGTGACATGAGAGATGAACATGACCGGTTTCCAAGTTGGGAAGCGCTTCTTGGGAAGCACGGACAACTGGATCGAGCAATTGGTAACGAATACATAGAGCTCCTCTGGGCAGCTCTTATTGCACAGTGGCCACACCTCATTCGGCCAAGACGTGAGGCTCGGATACTCCCATCTCACGATATCGACAGCCCCTCTGCGTATTGGGAGCAGGGTGTGCTTAGTATTCTGAAACTTGGGATTAAATCATTTTTATATCAACGAAACGTGCTTCGAAGTGTAAGGCAGGTAGTCGAGGGGGTTTGCTATCCCCGATTGGGTTGGCGGGAAGATCCATTTGACACCATCGATAAAATAATGACTTTTTCGGAAGCTGCCGGAACCGTAAGTTCTTTCTTTTATATTCCTGAAAAAACTTGTCATAAAATGGATCTGGGTATGCCCATTTTTCATCCTCAAATCGAAAAACAGTGGGAGAGGATTGCTGCGCGTGGACATAATATTGGGGTTCATCCAGGATATAATACCTATCAGGACGCTGAATTACTAAACCGATGTGCTAACTCGATAAGAAACCAGCTGAAAAAAATGGGAATCGAACAAACAGAAATGGGAGGGCGTCAACATTTTCTTCGGTGGGAGACATCCAAAACAGCGGTGGCATGGGACCAAGCTGGAATGGATTACGATAGTACGTTGGGTTTTGCTGATCGGTCGGGATTTCGTTGTGGGGTTTGCTACGAGTTCCCTCTTTATGATTTACTTGATAGAAAACCACTTAAACTGAGAGAGCGTCCACTTATTCTGATGGAGTGTTCGGTGATTGATGAACTGTATATGGGACTGGGTCATGGAGATGAGTCTGTTAACTATATGCTTAAACTCAAGCAGGAGTGTCTGAGGTATGGCGGGGACTTTACTATTCTTTGGCACAATCAACGTTTTATAGATCCAAGGGAAATCGAAATTTACAAAACATTACTCGGGATATCATGAAAATTTCCGAGTATAGATTACACCAAAAGAAAAGAGTTAATCTGTAGTAATCATGAAAATAGTAACAATCATAGGAGCGCGGCCGCAATTTATTAAAGCCGCACCTGTTTCCAAGGCATTGAACGATGCTACGATTACTGAGGTAATTGTACACACTGGACAACATCACGATCGATCAATGTCGGATGTCTTTTTTGAGGAGTTGGGAATTCCTGCGCCTGAATACAATTTGGCTATTCAGGGGGGGGGGCACGGTGCGATGACGGGTAGAATGCTGGAGTCTATCGAATCGGTGTTACTGGTAGAGAAACCCGACAAGGTGCTTGTTTATGGTGATACCAATTCAACCCTCGCAGGTGCTTTGGCGGCCGTAAAAATCCATATTCCTGTAATTCACGTGGAGGCTGGATTGCGCTCCTTTAATCGGGCTATGCCCGAGGAGATTAATAGGATCATGACGGATCATGTATCCGAGTTTTTGCTCTGCACCAGTGATGTGGCGATCAATCATCTGAAGGAGGAGGGGATCAGTAGGGGGGTTCATCTTGTAGGTGATGTGATGGCTGATATCAATCGCACTACACGGGAAGGATTAACTGATTTGAATGTTCTGCTTGGTGAGTATGGTCTTGAGGAAAAAAAATATATACTAATGACCTGGCATCGTGCTGAGAATACAGATGATGTGGATCGTCTGCGGAGTATTGCAACAGCGGTGAATGCTCTGTCTGAAACTATTGTTCTGCCATTGCATCCGAGAACACGGAAGGCCCTGGAGGGGGAAGGGGTTGTGTTGAAGGAGCACGTCAAAGTGGTTGAGCCCCTCAGTTATCGGGAGATGACAGCCCTCATGTTGACTTCAAAATGTGTGCTTACAGATTCGGGAGGAGTGCAGAAAGAGGCTTACTGGTGTGGTGTTCCCTGTATCACGATGCGTGATGAAACGGAATGGACCGAGACGGTTGATGTAGGCTGGAACAGGCTTGTAGGTGCTGATAGCACAAGAATTGTAGACGCTGTAGTGAGTTTTTCACCAAATGGTGATCAACCCGTGTTGTATGGTGACGGCTATGCAGCTAAGAAAATTGCAGACTGTTTACTCGCTAGCAAATGATGGGGAGGTTTGCTGGTATGTCGAGGGGGCGACGAGCCGAATAAAGTTGGTTAGGCAGATTGTTAGTATTGAGCGACACACTACTAAAAACTCAAAAAAACAGAGTATTTTTTAAATTCGTTATGCGCATTGCTTATTGGATAAATTGGGACTTGGCATCTAATGACGGTGTCACTAAAGCGGTTAAGGCTCGCCTTGAATGTTGGCGAGATTTAGGGCACGAGGTAAAGGTGTTTGGCCTGACTCGTGGCAACCACGATCAGATTCCGTTTGACGGTGAATTTATTTCTAAACCGCTTCATAAGGGAAGATCCATTAGGGAATTAATTGATCGATGTCTTGCCTTTAAACCTGATATTTGCAATCAGAGGCTTGAATTTTTTCACTGGGAGTTAGTCAAGTTATACCGTTCTGTTCCTACTGTTATAGAGTTACATACACTCTGTAGAAAGGAGTACCTTCATCAAATGAGAAATAGCCCACTCAAGTGGGGTGCGAGGTATCTTATTTATGAGCTAAGCCATCGATACCAGTACGGAGAAGCGGCAGGGTTCGTAGGTGTAACCCAAGAGATTTTAGATCAAAACTTGCGCGGCTTTAGGAATAAACCCTCTGTTGTTGTGGCTAATTCTGTTGACATCTTTGAAGGACGTGAATTTCCTGCGAATGGGGAGGATGGCAAGAGTGTACGCCCACAAGTTGTTTTTACCGGGTCGGCGAGATGTCCCTGGCATGGGCTTGACCGACTTAAAGAACTGGCGAACAGTTGTAAGGGAGCTGTGGATTTTCATGTTATTGGACCTCTTGCAGATGATGATAGAGCTTCGAGTATCACTCACCATGGTCCGGTCTATGGTGAAGCTTTTCTTCAAAAGCTTAGCCAATATGATGTCGGGATAGGGCCATTGGCATTTGATCGGAATCAGATGAAGGAAGCCTGTCCGCTCAAGGTTCGTGATTATGTGAAGGTGGGTATGGCAATGGCGATCCGCCACAAGGATCCTTGTTTGCCAGGGGATGCAATGCCAGACTGGGTGTTCAATTTTGATAGTGACAGGGATCCGCTTTTACAAGCGGATGAGTTCGTTTCCTTTTGTAGGCGTTGGACTGCTAAAAGGACACCTATCGCTGAACGAGAGAAATTATTTATCCTTAAGAACGTGGAAATGAGGAGAATGAAGTTTTTTGAGGGACTGCTCAGGCCTGGAAAGACATCTTGAAGTGAGGCCCTATAATAGGGGGCTGTATTGAGGAGGTAACGTAAGGAAAAGATACCGTGAATATGGCAGATAATAGATTGGCGTTTGTGGGGGTTATTTTTGTGTTCATGGTAAGGGTTACTGTGAGTCATGCTGGAACTGTAGCATTGCCGTACGGGGCGGATCCACAGCCGATAATTGATACATATCCTGCGGGCACCCACTATATACTGGCTGCTGGAGTGCATCGTGGTTTTGAACTTGTTTTAAAGGAGGGGGATACGCTCGAAGGCATAGAAGGCGCGGTGATGTCTGGAGCAGAGTTATTGGTCGGCTGGAAGTATGAAGCTCCATACTGGGTGCATGACGGACCGCATTCCTCAGTTGTGCCACGCTATGATGCCTCACCACTAGTGGATGAACTGAGGGCTCGGTATCCACATGATCTGTTTGTTAATGATGTCCCTCTACTACAAAAACTGAATAGGGATGAGCTAATAGACTCGGCATCGTGGTTTTATGATTATGATGCTGATAAAGTTTACATCAAGGTGTCCCCCACCAATCAAAGAATTGAGCTGTCTGGTTTGTGCCGTTTTGGATTGCGGACAAATGCAACTGGTGTGAAGGTAAAAAATGTAAAATTTGAGAAATACGCGACGGTTCATCAGAGTGGTGCTGTAGAGCTTGGGCCCGCTGCAATCGTGGAAAATTGTATAGTCCTGGGAAGTCACTCGGTTGGGATTAGGGTAACCAGTAACAGCACAGTAAAGGATTCACAATTTTTATGGAATGGGAATGCCGGATTTCATAATGGAGGTGACTCCACGTTGATAGAGCGAAACGAGTTTGCTTACAATGGTTGGGCAGGATTTAAGGGGGACTGGAGTAGAGGGGGATTGAAGGTGCCTTCGTTGAGTAACTCAATTATACGAAGAAATTACTCGCATCACAATACAGGTCCCGGAATCTGGTTTGACATCAATGCCCATAATAATATTTGTGAAGAAAATCTTTGCGAATTTAATACGTGGGAGGGCATCCTTGTTGAAGTGAGTTGCCATTGCGTATTCCGTCATAATATTTGTAGGAGGAATGGGCTGGATCCAAGAGACGGGCTTCTTTGGGGCGCACCTTTTGTAATTCAAAACAGCAAGGATACGGATGTTTACGAGAATTATTTTGAGGCGTCGCAAAGCCCTGGGGCACGAGCAGCAGGGGTGACGATTGTGAATCAGAATCGTATTGATCATCTTGGCGGTGCTTGCGGGGCAAACCATGTTGCGGAAAGAAATCACATTCACGATAACGTGATGATTTTACCGGGAGGTGGTTCGCATGGCCTACAATATGGAACATTCGGATGGGAAACTCATG
>Ga0222717_10002543_pt1 | contig 14056 bp, 14 predicted proteins | sample C33_18DmetaG_FD_165053 | JGI IMG/M metagenome (GOLD analysis project Ga0222717, IMG submission 165053) | Estuarine water microbial communities from San Francisco Bay, California, United States - C33_18D | ecosystem: Environmental > Aquatic > Marine > Unclassified | place: USA: California...
GTTTTTCCCACTTTATTCGGTAGTTGTCTTCGGCTTCTTCACGCGTCATGTATGTGATCTCCTTTAATTTAATGCCCATACGCAGAGTATAGGACTAGCCGTACGTGGCCTAGTCGGTATGGTCACAAGGACTGAAAGGTTTCTGTTGAATTACAAACAGAAATGGAGTGTCCCTGCCCATACTGCTGAGGTTAATGCAAACTATGTCAATTGCGCCCACTCACAGCTTGGGATATTATTTTAGGTGTTGCTACAGATGGTTACCCATTTGTCCATTTGCAAAGACAGTTGGTGTACGTTCTCTTCGTGTACAACTAAGTCAAACCCACCTGCTTCGTTGATCTCTTTCAAGTTCTTCTCTTGCAGTGGTGTGGGTGTATTGTTACCTGCTTTACATTCAAGCCCAAAGAATAATCCTTGGTAGCACGCTATGATATCAGGTACACCGCTCTTGCCGTAACCGCCAGTGGCGGGAAAGAAATAGTAAGCACCTATATCTTTTAGATGTTTTACAGCGGTCTTTTTAACTTTTGCTTCGGGGGTCATAGTTATTCTCCATTGATACCAGTTGAGGGGTGGCGTTAACCACCCCGTTCATTTAGGGAACTCCCTAAATCATTTGTAAACCCAATATAGAAAAGGGCCAATCCTACAGCCAATGTTTTCTATATCATTCTTTGGCGGCGGTACGTGTAACAACGATAGAGTTGCTAAACGTTCTTGCATCCAAACGGGCAGTTCGTCCACAGAATCGTAATGTCCTTCGGCATCCTTGTCAATACACATCATACCAAAACACGACACATTGACTTGTTTAGTATCATAAGCTATCTCAACACGGTACGTGCTATTGTCAGACACACTCACGTGGTAGGTTCTTCTGGGTAGAAGTAGAACATGGTGTCGTCAACCTTGTAGCCAACGTCTTCAACAAACTGCCCGTCCTCACACATAGCCATAACTGCGACCTTACCCAAGATACTCTCAGGTAATGTTTCCGCAAGGTACATGTCTTTACCCGATACCCTATCCGCTATTCGTCCATCATTACCCCATGCGGTATACGCATTTATGTTAATCATCTTTACTACGTCAGCACGTAGCTCTTCGCGTGGGTTTTTGTAGATACGTACAAAGTCCATAGGACGTGTGTTATTACTTGAGTGTTTGTTATATTGTTCTGTCAAGTGCGATAGTTTACTGATATTTTCGTGAAGCTCTGGCTGTCTAAACACGTACCCATCTTTTATTAGTGTTATAAGCTCCAAACCCAGTTCGGTATTTGTCCTGTCCATCAACCCGATGTTTCGCTGCACTTTCATGTATGCTTCCTTAGCCTCACGGGACAACCTTACGAAATCTCGTTTGGGATGTTTTGCCAATGCGCACCCAGTTTCTTCAGACGTATACCGTACCAAGTTGGCCTTACAGTTCTTGATAGCTTTATCTAAACGTAGTGCTGAACGCATGTAGTATTCATCTGTCCCTTCAACGTGCCGCATGTTACGTATGTTCCTTGCACATACTACATACTTATCATCACCAGTTATTGTAGACTGAAAGTCTCCATAGCCAACCCAACCAAGTACCATCTGTTCACCTTCAATGTATACGTATGCTGTGTTTTCATTACGGTGCATAGTCTTGATGTGGTTGTTTTCGATAGCCGTTCGAAATTCTACAAGTTCTGGTTTTACGGCAGTGGGTTGATTATACCTACGCATACGTTCGACGTAATCTTCACTCTCCACTGTAGCTTCCGCTACTGTCTTATGTTTATAACTCATTGTTTTAACCTTTCACTGTTGATAAGAAACCGCATGTGCGATTGATTTTATGGTTGAATGCAGACATTATTCTTGCCTGTATCTCTTTGTCGTCCAAACCCTGTTCTTCACCCAAGCGTAGGGTATGATCCATGTAATCTGATAATATACCATACGCTAGGTGCAGACGTAGTGGGTGTTGATTATCTTTTACAATCTCACGCGTAAGTGTAGGGTGATCAAGAAAGATACTTAGTAAACTCCAAGCGTAGTAGTGGGGGTTACCCATTCTTTCTGCTACATACTCTTTGGTCTCGTTACGCATACGTTGTTCATACTCGTACGTATCTTTTGGTAACATCGGGTACATAGTCATACCCCATTCACGGAATTTAGTTATGTGTTCTTTCAAAGAAGCCTTTGCTTTTTTATCCACTACCTGTCTAGGTGGTTTGGGTAACGGCTTACCGCCAGTTACTACTTCCCATTCGGGTAGTTTGTAATGAGGTGATTTGTTAGCAATCTTAAAGGTAACCGCACACCCATCATCACGGTATGTACAATCCTTCACGTAAGATTGCCACCAACTTCCATAACCACTACCTTCAGGTTTTCTTGTGTAATCATCTTTAGTGATTGAGCTACCTTTTGCGAGATACACTCCATTAACAAACTGTTTACCATTGGATATATTAAACCATATTCCACTCGGTGTATTACGTTTTATGAACGAGTACCTACCATTGTGCAGACCTTGACCTGTACCATTACGAAACTTGACAGTTTCTGTACCGTCCTTGTGCCTACGCCACACGATAGGAGCTAACCTAATAAGTTCTTTATCGGTTATGTTTACCGCGGTGTCATTATTAAGAAACCACCAACGAAACACATCATCACCGCTGTAGTACCCGTCCATCATCACGTAGCAATTACGATTGATCTTTTTAATACGTTCGTGTTTTCGTTTGCGATCTCCGATGGGTCGAATGTCTTGTTCGCGTGGGTGACACTTTGATACCAGTGGTTTGATACTGTTGTAGTGTGCTTCCACTTCCGCGAAAGATTGAAAATTAGTTTCAAGCATAGTCATAGTTTTTCTCCATGTTGATTTAGGGAACTCCCTAAATGAGTTGACGTTATTGTCAGGGTCTTTATAAGGGGCAAGCAAGATAAGTATTCTTGTAAACCGCACACGGGCAGTCTGTTGTTTCGATACTTATCTTGCGCGATTGCCCCCTAAGTTTTTAGGTCTTAACCGTGGCTTCGAACCACCAGATATAAGACTCGTCTTTACGCAACTTGCCATACTGTCTTTGTAAGTAGCGTATATTGCTGGGTACATTTCATCACTAGCTTGGATGCACGTGTGGTAGTCTTTGTACACATACTCCTTTGTGATAAACACACCGCTGTCAGGTATGACTGCATAAGATATTATAAGCATGTGCCAGAAGGTCATTCTTCCCTCACAAACTTACCATCAGCATCTAGCTTGGGCATGTATGTACGACGTTGTAGCTTTTTAAGCTCTTCGCCTTTGAGTGGACGACGACCAAATGTTTTATAAAATACATCATCTAACATCTGCTCTAACTCGTCCACCTCTTGCTCTTGTAGTCCCACTACGTAGTTACCAATCTTACTCATTACAAATCTCCCGAGGCTACGTGTATTGCTTTACCATGTGTGGGCTTTGCGCTTTCATTATCGACAATCACCCACAACACAGGGTGATCCCACTCGCCCCAACCGCCATACAAATAACCATCTGTAAACACGATAGACGCTTGTGGATTGATGTTGTTTTTCTTCATGTACTCAGGCACACATTCAACACATGTACCGCCGCCACCTACAGGTGTGGTACGTTCTGCCACTGTATGTAATTCGTGGTTGTCATACCTTTCATACCCAGTCACTTCGGTATCCCAGTAGCTTACATGTAGTTCTTCTGGCTTGACCGTTTCACAGATACCAACCAATTCACTAATCATTATCTGTTGCTCACGCGCACCGATTGAACCAGACATGTCGTTGTGTTCTGCCAAACATGTTACTTGTTCGCTGATACCCGTAGGCATGTATACGCCAGAGCTTAGATAACGCCTGTTTGGTTTCTTCCATGTAGAGTAGTCCGACCCTGCACATGTATCTTGCACAAACTCACGCAACACTTCGCGCCAATCCACCTTGGGTTGTAGCAATTCTTCTAGGTCGCGGTTACCACCACTGCCCATCTTACCTGCAACCAATGCACCTTGACGTATTGCTTCGTCGATCTCTCGAGCAAGTTCACGCTGTTCATCTGCGGTCATTTCTTGCGCACCATCCCAATCATGTGCATCGAACCCTTGCGGTAGGTTACCTACTCCTGTGTTTTGCGAACCAGTTGAATCAGCAGGGGTAGTTCCATCATCACCCTGCGGTTGGTTGTCAGGTAAACCCGAACCTCCACCACCCCGGGGCGGTTTTTGCAACTGTTTGTGTAGTTCCCAGAATACTCTGGCGGCGTCCCATCCACGATACTTTACATCATAGCAACCACCTTCGATCATCTCGACCCAACCATCTGCACCGAACTCGTCCATGATCTTCACATTGATCACATAATCACATGCGATGTTTGCCAACTGTGGGTGTATCCTGTGTAGGTGTTGCCACGTTGTAAGGTGTCGATACATTTTGTGGTAGTTCTCGTGCAATACAAGAAGCCTTAGTTTCGCATCGTTTAGCGGTTCAATAAACTTAGCACCATACCACTCGTCACGCCCATTAGTGCAAGCTGTTGGTACTTTGTCTTCATTGTATTCGATACTACGATCACCGATCATAATAACACCAGACAACGCATGGGCTTTACCCATGATGTCAACAATGGCTTTTGATAGCCGCTGTTCGGGTGTAAGTTTTTTACCTATTGATAACATTTTATTTCCTCCACCACATCATAGCTTTCCACCACTCTGGCTTGGGCTTGATGTCTCTTTCCATTTGATTAAGTATTTTAGACAGGTCACGCATATTCTCATTGATACCAGTAGCATTGCCTGAGTTTGTTATAGTAACTGCATCGTCGTCCGAGTCACCAAAATCAATAGTAGTAACTGCTTCATCATTTAGGGAGTTCCCTAAATCATCAGGCTCACCGAACTCAATACCAACTGAAGCTATCTCTTCACTTGCTAAACGCTTTTCTAGTTCACGCGATCTAGTTTGTGAGAAACCTCCTAGTTGTTCCTTTGTGTATAACGTACCATAGGGTATACCCTTTGCACTTATACGGTTCATCACAGCCGAGGGTGTTCGACCCAATGCGATTGCGATTTCTTTCGTTGACGTACGTGCTTCGCGCATCAACACTAGTTCCGCATCATCAGCGGCAGTCCACGGTTTATGTTTAGTCATTATACCTCTCCTATTTCTTGTCTGCGGCGAACATGTAGTTGTTATCCATAGCCCACTTGGTAAATTTCTTGTTAGTCATAACCATAGATTGCTTTGAATACTTAGGCGCACGTACACCATTGGCGAACATACCTTGTGCTTCTGTATCGAGGCGAGGCATGTAATCCATCCACGCATTGACCCATGTACTCTCCAACGCGGCAAGTGTACGATACACAACCATACACACAGCGGCGGCACTGTTAGGAACAATCGCGTTCATCGGATCATCTTTGATAGATTGTAAGCTTGGTAGTTGATCAGCCAGTTTCACAAACGCCATCAAGTCCATCGCACCGCGATCACCGATAGTACCCATCAGCAGAGCCGTGAGTGTCTGGTCGTCGAATTGATCACGTACGTGTAAGATGTCAGAAGCCGCATGTAATGAACGAGGTGTAACAAACGCGGCTCGCTGTTCTCTTGGGTGGAATATGTATGGGTTCTCAGACGGGTCTTTCACATCTTCGAACGAGGCAAACAACTGTGGGTTGTCTTTGACCCAACCAAGTACAGTAGGGTCGATGTTGTTGTTGATACCCCATTCGATCCAATCCATGTGGTCAGTCTTACGAACAATCACTGTTGATATGCGGTTACGTGCATGTGGTTGTAACGTATCACCCACACCCTCAGCACCTTTGTTCGTTGTGGCATACACGATACTCTCAGGGTGTAACTTGATACTGCCAACTGTGCGTTCTTGCATCACACGTAGGAGTGCGTTCTTAACAGCAGGGTTAGCTTTACCTAGCTCGTCAATCATAATAATGACAGGCTTGCCAAGGTGCGCACCTAGTTCTTCGTTAGGTACAAAGGTAACATAGCCCTTCTCATTCATCACTGCCATGTTAGGTAAGTTCAAGTCACCAAGGTCTTTCGTGGTACAATCAAAGTAACATGGTACGTGATTAGGAAACATCTTTGCTAACGTGTGCAATGTAGATGATTTACCACCGCCCATGTCACCTTGCATAAGTATGGTACGTAGGTGACCCACCGCCGCGACTGATTTGACACACTGGTCGAGTTTTAGTGCGTACATTTGTTTTGCATTATTCATAGTATTTTCTTTCATTGTTATTTAAGGAGTTCCCTAAATGGTTAAGTTAGTGACCGAAGCCATAGGCGATAAATAGTGCGGCGTATAACATAGCGAATATACACGCCGCCCCAAGTAGTTCTTTAATCATTACATATCCAAGCTTGGTAGTGCGGCGATTGCCGCTGTTAGTTCTACCCGTGTGTTTTCACGCAGGGTTGGTGAGTTCTTGATTTGATCTAGGTTTAGCCCATGAAGCGTATCTTCTAGCTTTCGACGCATTGCTTCCATCTGGCTGTCACCTGTCACGTTGCATGTACCCATCATAGCTACCAATTCAACAGCGCGGTCAAACACAGAGTCATAAAGCTTATTGCCTTTGCCCTCTTCATTGACATCTAGCTGACGCACAAGTGTAGTCAGGGTTTCATATGTTCTGTGCCATATACTATCCATCGCACCTTTGATATTTTTAAAGTAACCCTCACGGGTGCTTTTGCGTAGTTCGGACATCTGTTCATGTGGTAGGTCGAGACGCCAATCACCTGTGTTGCCACCATCTGCTAGCATGTCATAAGACAACTGAAAGCTAAACTTGGCTCGCACATCACTTGCGCTTGGGTACTCATCACGGTTGAACATGTCACCGAGTTTAGCTTGTGCGTCCATGATCTTCCAATCATATACCGCCATGAAGTTATCAACCAACACGTGAAACTCATCTTGCAACGCGGTCATAGTCTCTAACCATTTGGGATACTGTAGCGTAGGTACGAGACGTTCACCACCATCACTCCATGTCATACTCATAGATCGGTGTATGTCACGTACGTTGGTAATATATTTGTGGATAGCGCGTAGCTCGTCACAGTTACCAAGTAAGTTCTTTGTTAAGTTGGCTACACCACGAGAAGCATTACTGTCTATCTCAGCGTTACGTGTGGCTTTCTTATCTTTCAAGCGTGCCGCCCACGATGTTGCGCGAAACCTTACAAGTACAGCCGCGTGAGCGATACTTGGTATCTCAGGCTCTTCAATCAACTCCAAGAGTGCTTTTTGTTGTGGGGCGGTATTTAGAGAACTAAGCTCATCATGTATAGATGAAGCAATATAGTCTTCAATGTCAATCTGTGCATTTTGTTGTGTCATAGTATTCACTTTCATTTGGATTTAGGGAGTTCCCTAAATGGTTGGGGTTACCGTTGTTTTTGATTAAGGTGTAATAGATCATCTTTGCGAGTGGCTAGTGTATAGCCTTGTTTAGGAAGTGGTACTACGCACCAGTTTGCACGTTGGCTTCTGGCTTGATAGTCACCACAGTCTAGGCATACGTTGTAACCTAGTGAAGCGCGACGTTGAGAGAACTCATTGTCACACATTGAACAAGTATTGTTTCGCATAATAAACCTTCCGTTTGATTTAGGGAGTTCCCTAAATGGTTGCTGTATAATCGATAGCAATAGCGCCATTGATACAACCAATCTAACACAAGTATCGGGAAATGTCAATACGTGGTAGAATAAATCGTTTGGGGTGTAAACGTAGTAAGTCCTTGTAAGTTCCAACGTGTACCTGTGTAACATATTGAAAACAAAAGAAAGTTCCAAAGTTCCAAAGTTCCAAAGGTATATGTCTAAATCTGAGAGCGAGAGTCAGGAGAGGAGGGGGGTCTTCTCCTAGGGTTTTTACTGAAGTATATATATATAAATATTAATGGAACTTTGGAACTTTCTTTTAAAATCAATGACTTATGCCCGAAATGCTTGGAACTTCTTTGGAACTTTTGGAACTTTCTTTTAAAATCAATAGGTTAGCACGTCACGTATGCGCGGCGCTATAGTCTTACTGGTATCGAGATGTTTTAGGGAGTTCCCTAAATTGCCTAGGGGTAGGCTAACCCCCTTGGAACACGCGTGTCTGTGGTGAGGCGCGACGCGATCTACTTACTGGTATCAAATCATTTAGGGAACTCCCTAAACAAAAAAAGACTCGCCGAAGCGAGCCTAGTAGAGCAGTGGTATGCAATGTGGTGTGTTTGTAGCACAATGCGTTGTAGTATGCAACACCTGATGCGCGACGCGAACTATTAACTGGTATCATTAGGCATAAAAAAATGGCCACTCCAATTAAGGAGTGACCGAGTAGTTTTATATTTTGATCTTACAGTCTGCCATCATTTGCAGAGTAGCGCGGTGCATTGTCTTGTAGTTGTCGCCAAGCTCGGTTTGATTTTTCTCAAGGAAACTCTTAAGATTTTTGACCATATTCTCGGCCTTCTCAATAGGTGTCTGCTCTGGCTTTTCTTTCAGCGTGGCCTTGCCGTCTACTGACACATTGTCGATCTTTGACATGTCACCGTTGGTAAGTGCATACAACTCTGGAGCTTTACGACGCATCAAGGCATTCTTTAAATCCTTGATCTTGCTACCTATGTCAGTAGACGTATGCGCTAGGTCGCGTGCTATCAATACCTCTTTAAACATGGTCTTGAGTTGCTCGTACGTCTCTGCACTAGCGGTAGATTTACCATTGGCCACATTGGCCTTAGTCGGTGACACCGCGTCCGTCCATTTCATAACCTTGGCCACCTTGTCCATGTTCTTAGCAAACTCTTGCTTTGCCTCGGTGGTCTTTTTATCAAGGCCTATAAATGCGTCCTTGATAGTTTTAAGAGTAGTGTTTGCGATAGTAATATTTGACATAATAATGCCCTTTCATTTATCAAAGTCTTATTACCTTTATTGGCCGCTTCGATATAATCTTTATGACATGTACATGTGAGGTTTACAATAGATAGAACCGCAAGGTTTACCATTATATACCATTATATACCATTTAGGGACTTCCCTAAATCTAGGTATCTCAAAGGGTACACGCCCCCCACCCCCCGCGCTGTCAGATAGGAGTCCCACTTGTCTATGTAATACTAATCCAAACGAATAAATCGGTATTTTTTGAAAACCCCCCACCCCTTTTTGAAAACCCTTGATAAAAAATTTTTTGTATCCTATTATTGCGTTACCGGTTAACAACCTGCGATGTGTTATGACAATGAATCTTACCCCAGAGATGGGTGTACCTTTAGAAGATGAAGTAAAGCAGTTACATCTGCCAGATCGTGCAGTTGCGATGGCTAAAACTGTCGAAGAACTAGAGAAACATGGGCTAGACACCACTCCAAACGAGGAGGATAAGGAAGTCGCCGCTGTTTTAGCTACCGCATTTGCACAAGAACCCGACAAAACGTCCCGAAAAGTGACACACAAACGTGCAGCCAAGTTGACACCCCCTTCTATTAAGATGACAGGTGCTATAATTGATGAATTTAACCACTCTGTGGTAGAATCTTCGAAGCAATTGCGCAATTTAGTGACCAATAAGCTCGTCATGGAGACTGAAAACCCCGATCCTCGTGTACGTATGCGTGCATTAGAGCTTCTAGGTAAGATTTCAGACGTAGGGTTGTTCACAGAGAAGTCCGAAGTGACGATTACACACCAAACTACTGATGATATTAAAGAAAAACTACGTAGCAAGCTTGCAAAACTGGTAAATCCAGAGCCTGAAGTAGAAGACGCCGTAGTTTTGACCCCGAATGCCATAGATATTAACAAAGAATTTGGGTTTGATGATGACGACTGACGTTCTTGCCTTTGATGAAGCTGAGATTGAGGTCATGTTGGCCAACTTAGACTCGTTTAGCGAAGAGGAAGTTGCCGAGATTGACCGTATGGTCGATGAACTCAGCGTCAGAGCCGTTAATAAGGGTGCATATGATGACCTAATAGAGTTTTGTAAGTTAATGATGCCGGAGTTCATAGTGGGAAAGCACCACAGAATCCTTGCAGACATGCTTATGGCGATTGAATCTGGGGATGAAGACCGTATATGTGTCAACATTCCACCACGACATGGTAAGTCACAGCTTGTGTCTATCTTCTTTCCAGCATGGTTCTTAGGTAGGAACCCAGACAAGAAAGTTATGATGGTGTCACACACGACAGACCTAGCGGTGGATTTCGGACGTAAAGTTCGTAACTTAATAGCTTTAGACGCATACCGGTCTATATTCCCCACAGTAAAATTAGCACAGGATAGTAAATCAGCAGGGAGGTGGAATACAAATGTCGGGGGTGAATATTATGCGTGTGGTATTGGTTCTGCTCTGGCTGGGCGTGGCGCTGACCTACTGCTTGTGGACGATCCACATTCTGAGCAAGATGTAATTAACGGGAACTTTGGTGTATTTGAGAAAGCCTATGAGTGGTTCACCTTTGGCGCTCGAACTCGACTGATGCCGGGGGGTCGCGTTGCAATCATACAGACACGTTGGCATTTAGATGATCTAACTGGTCGAGTGGTGCGTGATATGGGCAAAAATGAGCGAGCTGACCAGTATAATGTGGTCGAGTTCCCAGCAATACTAGATATAGAAGACAAGAAAACTAAGAAAACTGTGCAGAAACCTCTATGGCCTGAGTTCTTTGACCTAGAAGCCCTACTACGCACCAAAGCATCAATGCCCGTGTTCCAGTGGAACTCCCAGTATCAACAGAAACCTACTACCGAAGAGGCCGCTATGGTCAAGCGGGAGTGGTGGAACAAGTGGATACCGGACTCACCACCTCCGTGTGAGTATGTTATCATGTCGCTTGACGCGGCAGCCGAGAAACATAACCGTGCAGACTTCACAGCGCTTACTACATGGGGTGTTTTCTTGAACGAAGAGACCGAAGCTTACAATATTATATTGTTAAATAGTATAAAACAGCGTATAGAGTTCCCAGAACTTAAACAACTTGCGATGGAAGAGTACCATGACTGGGAACCTGATTCGTTTATTGTGGAGAAGAAAAGTTCTGGTGTAGCCTTGTATCAAGAGATGCGGCGTATGGGCTTACCAGTATCGGAGTACACGCCACATAGGGGGTCAGGAGATAAGTTAGCCAGACTTAACTCCGTTGCAGACATAGTAGCATCTGGGATTTGCTGGGTGCCAGAGACACGGTGGGCTGAAGAAGTGGTCGAAGAGATTGCAGGATTTCCATTTATGAGTAATGATGACCTCGTGGACTCTACAGTTATGGCCTTGATGCGGTTTAGGCAGGGCGGATTTATCAGATTACCTAGTGACGAACCTGAAGAAGAACGGTTCTTTAAACGACGCCGAGGCGGATATTATTAAAAGGGTTAGCAATGGCTATTGAAAAAGGACTATACGCAGCTCCAATGGGGTTAAAAGACTTAGAAGGTGACCTTGAGGGCATGGAAGAGATGGAAATCCCTGAAATGGAAATCGAGATCGTCGATCCTGAGTCAGTAACTCTGTCTGATGGTAGTATGGAGATCACCATAATGCCCGGAATGGACGGGGATGTTTCTGAATTTGGTGGTAATTTAGCCGAAATGATGAGTGAAGACGACCTTGATGAGCTGTCAGGTGAACTTGTTGGGCAAGTTAAGGCTGATATTGAAGCGCGTAAGGACTGGGCGGACACATTTGTTAAAGGTTTAGACGTATTAGGCTTTAAATATGAGCAACGTACAGACCCTTGGGAAGGCGCATGTGGCGTTAACTCTACAGTTTTAGCTGAGGCAGCCATAAGATTTCAAGCTGAGACCATGAGTGAGACCATGCCAGCGGCTGGACCAGTAAAAACTAAGATACTTGGTATAGAAACTAAGGAAAAAGACGAAGCGGCTGCCCGTGTTATGGCAGATATGAACTACGAATTGACTGAAAACATGGTTGAGTACCGACCAGAACACGAACGGATGCTGTATAGCCTCGGTTTAGCGGGTTCTGCGTTTAAAAAAGTGTATTTTGACCCTAATCTAGGGCGTCAAGCTGCTATATACATCTCAGCAGAAGACGTGATTGTGCCTTACGGCGCGTCGAATATTGAGTCTGCAGAGCGTGTAACGCACGTAATGCGTAAAACTAAGAATGAATTGAAGAAGCTACAGGCCGCAGAGTTCTATAGAGACATAGACCTTGGAGAGCCAGAGCCTTACCACACAGACATCGAAGAGAAGAAAGCGGAAGAAGGGGGCTATTCGCTCACTGATGATGACCGCTACGCTATCTACGAAATACACGCCGACCTTCTTATAGAAGGTATTGATGACGAAGATGGCATTGCTCGACCATATGTCGTCACGATTGAGCGTGGAAGTGGTGAAGTGCTGGCGGTCCGTAGGAATTACGAGGAGGGTGACCCTCTCACTCTCAAGCGCCAGCACTTCGTCCACTATAATTATGTACCGGGATTTGGGTTTTACGGCCTTGGCCTGATACATATTATCGGTGGGTACGCCCGTGCCGGTACTTCCTTGATACGTCAACTCGTAGACGCGGGTACGCTCTCCAACCTCCCGGGAGGGTTAAAGTCCCGTGGATTGCGTATCAAGGGAGATGATACACCTATCGAGCCGGGCGAATTTAAGGACGTAGACGTGCCGTCAGGGTCAATCCGTGACAACATCATGCCGCTACCTTACAAAGAGCCTTCACAGACGCTCCTAGCGCTTCTCAACCAGATTACTACTGAAGGACGACGCCTAGGTGCTATAAGCGATATGGACATCTCTGACATGTCTGCTAACGCTCCTGTGGGTACTACACTAGCTCTATTAGAACGCACACTCAAACCTATGGCTGCTGTACAAGCACGCGTACATTACGCGATGAAGCAAGAGTTTAAACTACTTAAAGCGATCATGGCGGAGTATGCCCCTGAAGACTACGCTTATATACCCGCTAGAGGCGAGGTAGGGGCTAAAAGGGAAGATTACATGATGGTGGACGTGATCCCTGTCAGTGACCCTAATAACTCGACTATGGCGCAACGTGTAGTACAGTATCAGACTGTCCTGCAAATGTCAGCGCAAGCACCACAGATATATGATTTACCACAACTACATCGCCAGATGATAGAAGTATTAGGCGTAAAGAACGCCGATAAACTCGTCCCAACTAAGGACGACGCAAAACCAACCGATCCGATAAGCGAGAACATGGACGCCCTAGTAGGCAAACCTATGAAAGCGTTTATTTACCAAGACCATGAGGCGCATATCGCTACGCATACATCGTTCATGCAAGACCCTATGATGGCTCAGATGATCGGACAGAACCCACAGGCCAAACAGATTATGGCGTCTCTACAGGCGCATATAGCCGAACACTTAGGGTTTGCATACCGCACTAAGATAGAAGAGAAGCTTGGTGTACCACTACCCGCTCCAAACGAGGAGATGGATGAGGATATGGAAGTACAACTGTCACGTCTGGTTGCAGACGCAGGCAAGCAACTTACGCAGGCTAATCAGAAACAAGCCGCGCAGCAGAAAGCTCAACAGCAACAGCAAGACCCGATCATACAGATGAAACAGGCAGAGCTGCAGATTAAACAAGCTGAAGAGCAACGCAAAGCTCAAAAAGATCAAACTGAAGTACAGATCAAACAAGCTGAACTAAAACAGAAACAGCAAAAAATGATGATTGATGCTAAAGTTGCTTCAGAACAAATTAATGTCGATAAAGCAGAACTCGCTATCGATGCCAAACGACAAGGCGTACGAGATGCAACTGCTAAACGTGTAGAGGAAAACAAAGTTGACCTTGAACTTGCGCGTATGATGCAAGCTACACAAAAACCAGAAGGTAAAAAATAAGTATGGCTAAAACCGTCTTTGACGTGCTTAAAAATAAAATCGGCGAGGACATCTCGTCTGCACAGAGTTTCTTAACCGCAGGGTCACCCAAAGACTATGCGGAATTTAGGGAAGTTGTTGGCTT
>Ga0222717_10002544_pt1 | contig 14054 bp, 11 predicted proteins | sample C33_18DmetaG_FD_165053 | JGI IMG/M metagenome (GOLD analysis project Ga0222717, IMG submission 165053) | Estuarine water microbial communities from San Francisco Bay, California, United States - C33_18D | ecosystem: Environmental > Aquatic > Marine > Unclassified | place: USA: California...
TTTACTATTAAATGATCATTGAGTTCGCATCGCAAATTGGATTCACGAATCGTGGCAGACAAACCCTGAAATAAGCACAGATCCCTACTCATTTGGCTAGTATGGAGCACGCTAACTTAGTGTATTGATAAACCACCGATGGACACCGATGAACACGGATAATCTGAATGAAACGAACTATTAAATCCGTGTTCATCTGTGTCCATCCGTGGTTCTAAAAGGCATTGAATCAGACATTTACCGAACAGTCAGAGCTATTAAAATAGCACCGCACCATATCCCTTCGAAGGCCTCGTTATAATGGTGCGAATTTAGCGTACTTCACACTAGGACTGGCAACAGCTATACTGATAATATGGCTCCCCATTGTCAGCTCCAAGGAATCATGATCGGAGAAATCTAGGTTACTAAGAATTAGACAGGCACCTATCGATTAGATGAGCACAACAAGTTATCACTATAACTTACAGACCTGATAAAACGAATACTTGTCTTGGCTGCGTTGCATACTCAATTATACAAGCCGCCAAAGTATAAAACTATAATACTATAACACTACAACTTGTATATAATACTGATTAGGGTCCTACAAAAATGCGAAAATAACTATCAATACAACAAGATAACTTAGCAACATATGCACTTCATAGAATGAAAACCATTATTTAACTTAACAAGTTATAGACATACTAATTCCATAACATGTACTTCATTTTACCCATAAGCGTATAAAAAATAGCTAGGTTAGTGTAAATCACTATCACGATAACTTATCTTTTCAATAACACAGAAGTTCTTCCCACCATGGATAATTCTATAACTGACAGCAAAGTGCATAGCATGCAGCATTTAGGTTCAGCAGCAGAAGTATGACTCGAGGCACTCAGACAAGACTATAACTTATCTTGTCGCATGAAAGCATACAAAAACTCTAAGTGAAATGAATCGATCACAGTAGGCACATTAGCAAAGAAGGGTAACGAGGAGGGGTACAAAACTGTAATTCCATAACTTATCGAATTTGGTTATCGACGATACCTGTAGAATGTAAGTTGCCATATCATCGTAACCTTATTTAAAGTAACTAACATTCTATGTATCTTATTAGTTGACAGTCTATGTATCTTATAGTGTTATGCATAACTATGAAAAAAGTCATCGGATTCATTAATTTCAAAGGCGGCACAGGCAAGACCACACTAGCCTGTTTAACTGCGCTTCACCTCGCAGAGAAGAAAAACTCTAAAGTACGTGTCCACGACTTGGATCAAGGCGGCGACACGGCTCAATTCGTGAACAACCTCGGACACGACCGGATGGCACATTTCGACATCGATGAAGATCAAGAGGCCTATGACTACATCATTGTAGACACACCAGGTGGCATCACTGCAGAGGAGATCGACCGAATCGCCGACGTGTGTGACGTGATAGTAGTGCCTTTTGCACTGTCAGCGACTGACATTCGCCGTACTAAACAGACAATTGACGCGCTACATGCCGCAGACACTGAGAAGGTCCGAGTCTTGTTTAATAAGGTCAAAGCACAAACAACGGCATTTAAAGATAAGGGGAATGTTTTAGCTGCGCTAGGAGTATCTGCCTTCAAAAACCACATAGGCGACCGTGTCGGCTATGGCTATGGCCTCGCTAGCGGGGGAGACGCGCTGCCATCACTCTGTCAAAAAGAACTCGAACAAGTAATCAAGGAGATGATCAAATGAGTAAAACGAAGAAAAAACCAGATTTGACCTCCTTAATGGGTGGTGCAGCTAAAGTAAGTGGCGCAACGCCTCCGCAATCAGTACCAGAGCCTACACGCACTTCAGAGCCTGCGAAAAAGGCGGTGGAAACTGTTGCTGAACTTGAAAAAAGCCCTGTGAAGCTGACTCCAAATGCAATAACTAAGCCAGAAATTGTAGAAAAAATAGAGAGTAATGAGAACGCAAAACCTCAAAAGGCTCAAAAAAAGAAGGCTGAAGAGTATATGATGACATCCATTGCATTTGATGCTGATGACATGAAAGACTTACAGGAAGTTTCCATGAGTTTTATGACTCACTCGGGGTCACTGAAGTATCCAACTCGTAACATGGTAGCCAAAGTAGGTATAAAAGCAGCGCACATCTTAAGCCTGGAAGATCCTAAGCGTTTATTAGAATTGTTTGAAATAGTCCGCTCGAAAGATAAGCGCTATGCCGAAAATAGAGATTAGCCATTCTTGCTAAAATCATTCGGGTAGGGGACTCGCGCAGAGCGTTTGAATCCAGCATTGTGGATCAAGAAGTTCTAATTATATGCAGTCTGCAGCGCCAGGAAGTCACCGTGATAGGTTGACTGGCAACCCTCTGTTCACAAGCAAAGTTACACTTCAATCTGGCTGATATTTCAAGTAGCATCTTATAAGTGCTATCATGTTAGCGGGATTTTAGATCATTCGCACCTTATACTGTACTCAAATCACTAAATTGACCATAATACCTAACGGCATAAAAACGTTAGGTTTTTAATGTCTTGGATTTAAGCTTCACAAATAGGTGATCATGATAACACTACTGAACTTAACTGCGCTAGAATCGAATATTTACAACCATCTTGGGCTGAGCTACAGAATATTCGCATATAGAAAGGCTAATATTTGAGGTAAAATTTAATCTCATTGGAAATTTCTAATTTTCCATAATATCTCTAGATTAGATTGATAGCAAAATTTGGCTCTTAATCAATACTCATGGATTCCAATGCTGCTCACTTCTATTATTCTATTGATCCGCAATAGAGGAGGACTAATGACTTTGGTCATTAGAAAACATAAGCTTCAGGGAATTGTTCATCTCCAATGCTAACAACGCAGAGTGACGTGAAGTTGATTTGATCTATAGATCATCTTTTTGATAGAATTCCATAACTACTTCTAAGCTCCAGTTTCAATGACTCCTCGACTGAAACTACAGGGACGTATCGATAATAAATTCGGCTAAGTTAATGAATGAAAAAGGCCTGAGATACGGCTAAACTTGTTCAGTACGCCCAAAGTAGACGATTAACTCTTAACTTTAAATATTCTGCTTCAATTTTTACCAGTAATAGCAACTTTGCTTATTCTGAGCGGTATTTATGGAATATGAGATGATACCGCTGTATCTTATAAAAGTACAAAGATCGCCCACACTGCTTCTCTGGAGCACTGTAACCGGTGAGTGCGTACTTTTGTCTCAATAGCCTGCATTAATAGGTCAACACTTGATTTCTTGATTTGATTGCTTGGCATTGGTTCAGCAGCGGTGTCTCTTCACTTATTTAATTTCTTGAAGGTGACTAAATTCGCCTTTCCCAAAGATCTGGATACCAAATCGGATGCTAAACTTCCCAGGTTGGCTTTATGCATCTGAGATGAAATCTCATTGGTATTCTTTCTTTAAAAATCAGCACCCGTCTAATTTACCTAAAACTGTATTTAAATAAGACCACTGCCTGATGATTTCGAATAGGACTTATTAGTATTCGAAACAGCCACACATTACTTAACGAATAATATAGGGTGCATAGGTGCCTCTTCGTGACTTAATTCCCAATCGATTCAGTGCTGAAAAATTTGAACTAGATAGTCGTAGATTTATTCCGAAAATAGCAGAAGAATAAAACTTTCGAGTTATACCATAAATGAACTTTTGATGCTCAATATGTGAGCAATAGCAGAGGCAAAATCGACTGACGTGTAATCAATATTAAGAGCCCTATTGAATACACTTTTTAGTAGTGCAAACTCGACATCAAAAAATAATTTTAGTGGGCCTAGATTGTATGGATCGTGGATAAAATGATGTCGAGTTTGCACCCCAAGGTGAATGTCTAAACCATGGTAAGTTTCTAACTTCTATATGCAGCTGAAATATGAGAACGAGGTATTCCCCCGAGACTTATTTGTCAAATAACCGAGCTTCTGAAATCTATCATTTTAAAATGAATACAAAATACTTTGGAACATGTACGCAAAGTATTCAAAAAATTTGAGCCTAGTAATAAAAGAGCCGGGAATACCAGTGGACGTAGAAAATATATATCAAAAATTAATAGAGTGGTGGAGTATTTCTTTTGCGTTAACTCGGTATCATAATTGTAGGTTTTTGTAAAAGTATATGGAGTTAAGGTGTCGCACAATATTCTCAAATATTTAGGCGGTTAATTTTTTCATTTCTTAGCTTCAACGTCTATTCTTTTTAATCGAATAAAAGGTCTGGCCCCCAGCGGGGGCTATACAATGTTTAAGATAAATATAATAAGATAAATATAATAAGACGTATATTAAGAAAGGGGAGTGTAAAAACTTCGTAATATATTGATCATTAATATTTTATGTAGTTTAAATAGTCTAAATCGATCACTTATGGGTCTATAATGATCACTCAAGTGGAGAGTTTGATCACTCGGGGATCTACAATGATCACTCGGTCTGACTAGTTTGATCACTCATCAATTTTCTATTTTTTTGGTCCATTTCGTCTAGATTGATCACTCACATACTTCACGATTATATGAGTGATCAATTTGGACGTATATTCAAATTAATCCATTATTATTTGGTAAATTCGTCTAAAATGATCACTCATAATTACTGCAAAAGTTAGTCCTGTTATTAGCAATTAATTTGTAAATTCGTCTAGATTTATCACTCAATATTCAGATTATTCGTCTAAAATGATCACTTATAATTATATCTCTTTGGTGGAGTAAATGTGATTTATGGCGTCTAGAATGATCACTCATATAGGTTATTGTCCGTCTAATTTGATCACTTACTAACGGACTGACATCAGAGTCATCTCGTTATGATTTGGAAACCAGATGTAGAAGGATGGACCAAGTTTATTACCACTATTTCGTCTACTCAAGATGGCGCCTAATCAATCGGATTAGTTCCTTGCAGGAGGTCTCTAGTAATTCAAACTAACAGCTTAAAAAAAGGCTAATTAAAGCACAATTTTGAGTCGTCTGGTTCAGTGCCATTGGCGCTCTGAATCCGGTCGATTTCACTCCAAAAATTAGTCCTTTATAGGCATGGAGTCAGCCAACTTTGTCGGTAGTGTTTGTCACCTAATTTACCCGTAAATTACTGCCGCTATATCTGTCTATGAATGTTTAATTCTGACACACAGATGGCGTTGTTTGATGCCAGAAGCCTAGCCATTTAAGGGCAGCATGCGTCCCTCCCGCGGTCATCTGATCAAGCCAATTTGAACGATTTAAGCCAAGCCACTCTGGTTTTAGGACTTTAGGCAACGGATGGCCTCTTTGATGAAGCCAGTGAGTGCCTTTGGAGTCGGACTCATGGTACCCTCGCGAGTTGCCACTTTGAAGTCAGAGATCGCCTGAGAAAATGCATCTTGATGTAGAAGCTGCTTGGTGAGGCGTAGATAATGCTCCATCGAATGCCAATCCAATCCAATACTTTGCAGTTCGAATTGGTCGTCGTCGGTCAAGTCCAGTTTAGCTTTTCGACCAGCCAGCAGACGCTGGTGGAAGGATTCAGCAGATTTACCACATGCCATCCAAAGTTTAAAAGTCTCCCCATTTTCGAGGCTATTTTGCTCTTGTTTACGCTTTGGCAGTGGTTCGATGTAGATAAGGAATTCTGGTTCACTGCGCGGCTTTTGACTAAGCTTTGCCCGTATACGGGTACCCAGAACGCTCTCTAGCTTATCGAGAGAGTTGGCGACTGGTTGGAGCGCTGCGACCATCTTTGCGGGACGGTCATAGGTGTATGTTGCAGCACCTATTTGAGAGAGCAGGGTACTTGCCTTGATACTCAGATACTTGTGTCGGCTGTTGTAGTTTCCTGCGAGTAGGCGAGGCATGAGTTTTAACAGGACAGCTCGTGCGATCCAGGAGCCGGCCCGGAAAAACTGACGACAGTCAAATGAGACGTAGTCATCTGGGGATGGGGCGAGAATGTCAAAAGCGCTGCCAATGGTAAAATTACGATAGAATTTACCAGATTTCTCGCCCAGGTTGAGTGTGCGGCGGGTGGCTTCGTAGTTGAGCATAGAAAGCCAGTGCTCGGTGCCTGGCGCAGAGCTACCGCTACGCTGCGGCAAAGTGTAGTGCATGTGGCGGCCGTATGCTTTACTAATAGCTGCGCCGAATTCCTTGGCTTTTTTTCCTCCAATCAGGCTCTTCATCGACAGTTTTCGGTCGAGTTCTTCCGGATCTTTGATTTTCGGGAAGTCGCTGGCTTTTGGGAAGCCTGCCATAACATATGCGACATGACGCATTGTGACTTCGACTGATCGGTCTTCCAAGGGGGCATTTTTAACTAATGAATACAGTGCCATGAAGTAGCCGAAGTCGCGAATAGTCATCACTTCAGGGCTACGTTCAGGGCAGCCCTCGCAGATACCAGTTTCTAGCGTATAGTTTTCGCTTTGATGCGTGGCTTTCCAGCTTTGTTGTTGGGTGAGTGGAAATGCGAAGACGCTGAGTAGCCTTCTCGGGAAATGCACGACATAAAATGAGGAGGAAAAGTCTTTGAGGTAGTCAGTAAGCTGCTCTGTGCCCTCAGTGCGAATGGCCATTGGGTCGCGGTTTAGGTGCGTAACCTCAGGGGCCAGCTCCGCAGTTCCCTTATTTATATTGGGACTAGATACAGGAGCAGACGCAGACGATTGAACTGGAGGTGTTAGTTCCGGTTTATCGCTTGCGAAAAGCTCAAACTGTTCGGAGGAGGGCATTGAAAGTGTGTCTGCGCGTGGGGGCTAGGGCGTTATTTAGGAGTGGGGTATTATATCGCGATATCAATGTTTTCGACGGGACCATCGTCTTCTAAAATACGCTTTGGAATGCGGATACCCATGCGGCGAATTTTTTCGACGCCTTGTTCCGTGAATTCATAAGCACCCCGTTCAGGTAATTTTCTGAGGAATCCTTTCTTGAATAATGGATTCACTAGCGCTGCTGTGTTATTGCTCTTGGCATTAAAATGCCTGCATATCTGAGACTTTGTCGGGTATGAAAGCGACTCCTTGAAATATTTGAAGACAAAGCGGAGAATATCTTCTTGACGAGGTGTGAGTTGTGGTAGCGGTTCGATTAGTCGCGACATAATCATTACCTTGCGCATGTTTTTCTCAAAGTCAAAGTAAAAATACCGTATTAGTTTATTATATTATTTATCACTAATTTAAATATTAAGCATATGATATTCAACAATTTATGTTAAACTAATTAGTTGATTAATCATAAAATAATAAAATGTCAGGTTTGCAGTGTTTGGCATAAAAAATGTCGAGTTTTCACGATTTACGTAAAAAATAATGCCGAGTTTTCATGGTTTGTTAAAAATGATGTTGAGATTTCACCATAGTGCCGTGGTCAGCTTAAATATTTGAGATAAAGTCAGTAGAATTCACCTATTTTAGCATAAAAGAGTGCAAACTGAGCATTTTTCCCCGTTGAGCGTGAAATCTCTACATTTTTTTAATGTTGGGTGCTTATCCGTTCATCGAAAGCCCCTATTTTTTGAGCGCTACTAGAGATGATTAGTCACGAGTATACCTTGTTGGCAGATTACCAAAGATGACCTAATATGGAGGGCGACTTATAGGTCGCGAACACGCATCTCGGTAAAAAACAAGTCCTTACACCCGCAGAGCTTAGAGGGAATCTCTATGTCTGTGTCGCAAAACTGTTCGGCCCACCAGTCAGGGTCTATCGATAGAAACTCTGGCTCTTTTAAGTAGTCTGTTACAATTTTAGCGAGTATCACTGGCTCGAAGAGCATTGTTCGGGTATTAGCACTGTTAGTAAGTTTTGGGTCTTTTTTGAATTCAGCGGCAAAGGACTTATCCAAATAACGCTTTTGTTCCTCTACCGTCCAGGATTTGAAATGTGCTTGGCTGCGTGCAAGCTGGTCTTTTTTAATTTGTATGAAGACCCTTTTAAGTGATTCGGTGCGGATGCGTTTTGCAATCGCCCGTTCCGAATTTTTCAGTTCGCGTCGCTCTCTAGCCTCTTCTGCAATACGCTCAGCTTCGGATTTGTATCCCGCAGGGGCGCTGTAGCATTCTTCGATTGCACGGCGCAGGTATTCAGCGCGGTTCTTGATGCTTTTGGCATTCTTAGTAGCTATCAGGTATTCTAGATAGTTGATTTGTTGGGTGAGGTCGTTTTGGGGGTATTTTGCGACGAGTTGCGATGCAATGAGTGTAGAGATGCCATGTTCCTTTAGTTTGGCTTCGAGTGGTGGGATCACCGAGGTGTCGATCATTTCACCGCTTTTGTCTGGCATCCGCAAGAGGTCGAAGTGAATCAAGTGGGAGCCCTTTTTTACTTTTGTAAAGCGCTTTTCCTTAGGTAGTTTCGTAATAAATAAAATAGACTCTAACTCTTCGATTGCAGCCAGCATTCTACGCTTTAGCGGTCCAACTTCTGCGGCGCCAATACCAAGTTTGTTGTGACCTAACTCGATTAAATCGTAAGTGAGAGACCGGCAGTTGCGAAAGTTGCTACCAAGTAGGCGGTAAAGGCGTCGTGCGATCGAATTCCCCAGTTGGGCCATTGCCGTACAATCGATAGTATACAGGTTGCCAGCAACAAAAGATGCGAAAGGTACGAAATTCCAAATGATTTCAAACTTGCCATTATCCGCTTGAGGCTCACGAAAATTATCGATAATGTGAAAGTGTTCGCTTTTATAACTGTCAGATTTATGGATATACCAGCCCTTTTCATAGGACAGGTTGACGCGGGTCCATTTCATTAGACTTTCTTTAATACGGGCAAATCGTGTTCCAGAAGAGGTTTTGTTGCCCATCGCCTGATTGAGCTCATAGATTGAAAACTGTACCTTGCGGCTTTTGAATTTGTCCTTGGCTGTGAGTTGTAAGAGGCCGAGGATGACATCGTCGTCAAATGCGGTTGGAAGTCCGCGATCTGGGTCCGCGGAGATTCTTAGCTCGCGCTCAAAGGGGCGGCCATCACGGTCAGTCCACCGGTCCTTAAAGACTAATTCGGTACAGTCTTTGGGTGCACGTTGACTGAGTAGAGCGATTGGGAATTCAGCCAGGTTACGCTCATCCTTACCTAGAGAGAGCACTTCAGGGGAATTTTCATCGCTGATATCAAGATCTAAAAATTCGGCCTGTATGATTGCTTCTTCAGTGAGGTGGTCGTCTTCCATTGTGCAGATTTGAATAAATTAGTTAGTAGTTGATGTTTCCTAAATGAGAGAAAACAACAACAATAAACAAGTAATGTAAGTAATTGGTATACAACGAATGTTGATTGTTTTAGTGTTGAGAGTGCACTATTATAGATGAATTGATGTTAAGTTTTCACTCTTGGGCGGCTTTCGACTTGGTTAACGATTAATGAAAATCTATAAAAATCCGCGGTCACACAGCATTTTGTTCGAGTGAGTATCTTTATAGTCTGAAACTATGCTAGTGTAGAGCACGCTAAATTAGTGTATTTATAAACCACGGATGGACACAGATGAACACGGATAATCTGAATGAAGCGAACTATTAAATCCGTGTTCATCTGTGTCCATCCGTGGTTCTAAAAGGCTTTGAATCAGGCATTTACCGAACAGTCAGAGCTATTAAAATAGCACCGCTCTAGGTCCCTTCCAAGGCCACGTTATAATGGTGCGAATTTAGCGTGCTTCGCACTAGGATTGCACTGTCGTGCATGAATATTATGTTGAATCTGCACCTTAACCTAAGGTTTTATGGTGAATTTGCACTATCTCTGGGCTCGAGTCTCAAATTAATTTGAGTACCAATGAAGTGTGGATCCGGTGGACTTCATGATGTGATTTATTTTAGTTATGATTAACCTAATCTAAGGACGTTATTATTTGTTCATTGATCGAGTTAAATTGATTTGAATTATAAAGGAGTAGTACTCGGATGGATTGCTATTTATGGGGCATTTATTGATGGTTAAGGTCATGCTTATGCATTTTGCAAATTTTAGTAGATTCGGCCTTTAAATGCTTGGTATTTAGTTAAATGTACCTAAGTTGGAGGTCCTACTGTTACCGCGTGTGCGGTGACCTCAACCAGATAATATACCATTATGACTAAGAATGAACTCGTAGAAGCGCTCCAACAGGAGCTTGGTTTAGAAAGTAAAGCAGAAGCAACACGCACTCTAGATGCAGTTGGAGCCGTTTACTTGAAAGCTCTTAAAAAGGCAGCTAAAGCAATTAAAAAGCCTAAAAAGGGTGAATCGTCAGTAAAGCCCTCTGTTGTAGCACCACTTCCTGGTGTTGGTAATTTTTATGTGGGTGCTTCTGCTCCACGCAAAGGCCGTAACCCACTGGATGGCTCGACGGTGAACGTGAAGGCTAAGAAGAAAATTTCCTTCAAGGCAGCGCCATCGATTTCTGCCAAGCTGTAACGGTTAATTCCAGTTATATTTATTATTTAAAAGGCTCCACGCTAAGGCGTGGAGCCTTTTTTTATCCAACGGATCAAAGGTTAACTCATCAAATGCTGGGATCGGAATTGCAAATGCCCGGACGATTTTGCGAAGGGTAGTACCTAATGTCCCACAAATCAGTTCATCGTGGATTTTACGAAAACGAAAATCTGTCATTTATTACCTATTGTTTGGTTCTAATGAGGGGCGAGTTAAAGCCGGGATCTTGCCTGCTCAAAGCGTTTTGGTACACCAGAGGGCTCTGCCTGATGTGGCTGATAGGGTATTGTTACACCTCAATAAGTCATTGAGAAAGGCGTAGTAGCTGTTGCTGACCATCTGGGCGTGGGTATCAATGACAAAGAGGATGCGTTCAGCGCGTGTTTTGAGGCAAAGATGCTGACATCAGAGATTCCCATACCAATGCGGTCACGAAGGCCACCGAGAAGGCCGCTGCCGTCACCGCCATTTTATTGCCTAGGCCCGAAGTTCTGTTCCATGTTTGGTAAAACAACGGAGCCTTTGGAAACTCTAATTTCACCCACTTTGTTTGTGGATAGGTTTTGTATTTGTGGTGGTATCGGCTTTTGAAGTTGGATCGCCATATTCACGGGAACGGGCAACTCCTCTTCAACTACCGCTGGCGGCACTTCGAATTGTGCATCTGGCTGAGCGATAATCGTAGCGACCTTAATGATGCCGGCGATAAAGCCAACGATGACGTGCAGTCCGACGCTGATGGCGATGACTTTCATCAGTAGTGAATTTATTTTCTTTTTCTTAGTGGAGGGGAGCATCTTAATATGTGGTAAAAAGTGACCAGTCACTGCTGCCGGTGTTCTTTCATATTAAAAATCATAAATATGTCGTAAATATTTACATAAATAATTAAACCCTCTATGCTACTAACAAGGCGCGCAAGGGTACTCAAACCCTATACATATTTTTAATTAAATACCTGTGTTATAATGCATAGGCGGCAAAGGAGACCTTGGAGATCTCTGCTTTGGAGCATGCATTAAGTACGTCGATTGAGCGCTTGTGGGGTGAGTCTGGATCGGCCTGAATTTTCACCACAGTATCAGTACCCAAGCGATCTGAGGACATCCGCAGTCGTGTGAGTGTGGTGGATAGGCGAGCCATCTCTCGGTCGTCTGAGGAGTCCATCGGCGCACCGTTGAGTAAGATCAGTCCATTTGGAAAGATCTCAACAATATGTTCGCTGGGTAGCTCGATGTTATCTGAAGGAGGCGTCTGGCTTGGTAGCTTGATACCAATGTCTGCCTCTTGTTGGAGGGGCAGGAACATAAAGTAAATCAGCAATAAGAAAACCACATCGATCATCGGTGTGATGTCGACTTTATCTTCTGATTGTAAAACTTTGTTAACAGCAGCCATAGATTAATCCTTATTGGAGGCAAAAATTAGGTCATAGATCCCGGCTTGTGCACAGGCCTCCATGACGCGATTGACATGACGGTGAGGGGCCTCTGCATCTGCTCGAAGATAGATCTTGATTGTTGGATGCGCCTCACGTGTGGATCTGAGCACATTTGGAAGTGCTTCATAGCTGATACGGTTGGCGCCGTAAAAGGCGTCCCCGTTCAGGTCAACGGAGATGTATTGGCGTTCGCCCGGATCTTCGGCAATCGTTGCTTGCTTTGCTTCAGGCAGTTTCAGCTCGATGAGCTCGGCGCTGATAAAGCTGATCAATGTCATGAAAAACGCGATGAGCAGGAACACGACGTCAATCATCGGAGTGAGTTCAAACTCCGGGTCGACTTCTTCTGGGGTCCAAGTTTTCATCGGTTATAATAATAAAGTCGCGTCAGTGCGAATTAGCGTTTGGTGAGTGCGGTGTTAATGGTGAATTGGAGGTCACCGACAATTCGACCAACACGTGATGTGATTTTACCGTATTTATTCTTAAAGAAGAAGAAAAAGAACATGGCAGGGATACCGACAATCATACCCGAAGCAGTGGTAATCAAGGCTTCCGAGATGTTACCCGCGAGGGCTTGAGCACTACCGGCTCCTTCAGCTTCGATCACATTGAATGCTTTAACCATACCAGAAACGGTTCCGAGTAGTCCGACCATTGGTGATAGGGAACCAATCACTGAGAGGTAGTTAATTAATACGAACGGGTCAGCTAGTTCTTCAGCAGATGCTTCTTCAACCGCTTCTTTAACCTGCTCAGCATTATAGTTATCTAAGTCTACACGTGCCAATCCTGCGCCAATAATGTTGGTAGTCGGCGCAGGGTTTTCATCGCAGATTGATTTTGCTTTGGCAATATCGAGTGTTTGCAGGGCTTCCTCTAATTGTGGGACGACTTCGGACTGCAAGATAGGACCAGGTTTGACGGCCATGAAGTTATACACGATTAGGCCGAATCCTGCAATTGAAAGAAGGGTGAGCGGGTACATTGCCCAACCACCGGCACTATACATATCGATGAGTGACTTACTATCGTCAACTGCCACGACTTCAGCGTCTTCGGCGGCAGGCTCTGTTTGCGCACTTAGTGAGGTGGTCAGTGTCCATTGCGTGGCGATGGCAAACAGTGCAAGCGCTGCAATTGAAGGAAGGAGGCGGAATTTTGATATTTTCATGACGTTTGTTGGTAAAGACTAGTGGTTGAGTTTGTTTTGTGAAATTTCAGATTAATTAGCGACTGGAAGGGGGTTCGACGTTGGTAGTTGACTGAGTGATTCAGCTGCACGAGTTGCCCATGGTGAGTTGGGGTAGAGTACGGTGATTTCAGACCAGACATTTTTTGCGGCAATCGTATCTTCAGCTTGTACGTAGCAATCGCCGATGAGGTAGAGCATCTCCGGTACCCAAACATAGGAGGTCTGAGCACGTACAAAGCCACGGGTCAGAACGTCTAGGGCATCATCGTAGCGACCATTGCGGTGTTCGCGTGAGCCTTGTAACAGCTTATACAGGGAGAACAGCCGATCCTTACTCTCTGGTTCTTGCATGTCGTCGATTATCGGAGAGGCTTCATCCACTCGGTTTGCTAGAACCAGACTATAGGCGAGCCACATACGCATGTTTGTACGCATGGCATCGGGCACGGATTTTTCAATTTCGCGGTACAATGGGATAACTGCTTCATATTGTCCTGCTCCGCGTAGTTCGTCGGCAGCATTTACAACTTGGGTTATGTTGGCGGTGTAATCGCCGCTTTTTGGCAAGTTGCGCGCGATTCTTGCCGCTGCGGAGTAGTTATTTTCGGCAAAGTAGCTGCTCATCAATTTGATCGCTAGTTGGCTATATTTAATATCGACTTTATCGAGCGGGATACGGCTGAGTAAATCGTCTGCCTCAGACAGCTCTCCTGAGCTAATTAGGCTGTCAATCAAAGCGCGTAAGGGCGAATGTAGTTGGGTGAAAAGTTCAGGAACTTGGCTAAATTTGACTAACGGATAGACGACTGGGCGCAGGAGTTTGACTACGCCAGCGTAGTTGTCATTACGGATCAGATTATTTGCTTGCTGCATTTCAGGTAAATTAAATTGCAGCGTTTTAAATAATGATTCATTGGCCGGAAGTGACATTTCTGCAAGGTTACCGTCGAGCGTCATCTCAGTGACAAGCATGTTGTCCTTGAAGTCGATTAGTTT
>Ga0222717_10002554_pt1 | contig 14009 bp, 16 predicted proteins | sample C33_18DmetaG_FD_165053 | JGI IMG/M metagenome (GOLD analysis project Ga0222717, IMG submission 165053) | Estuarine water microbial communities from San Francisco Bay, California, United States - C33_18D | ecosystem: Environmental > Aquatic > Marine > Unclassified | place: USA: California...
CATTATAAATTGGGGGATGACATAACAGTAGGATTATACGACAAGTACGATCAGCAGAGCGATGTATGGAAAAAATGGCAACAACGAGTTGACCAATACAATGAAGTGTATGAACAGTCTGGAGTACACATACGATTCGAACTCAAAAGATTGCAGGATGCACACTGGCATGACCCGGGAAATATTGGAAGTATGTTAGCTAATAAAGATGTTGACATAGCACTTGGTCATGGTTGGACATTTCCAGGCACTTGTGGCGTAGCTAGAGTTAGGACGTACTTTAGAGAGGGGTATCCTCCAGGTTCTATTTCAAGATGCGGTATATACACAGATCTGCATGAAATAGGACACAGTGTAGGACTTGCACATGGCCCTGAAAATCAAAGTAATTCAGCTTATGGATATATCTTTCCTGAGTTTGGACACGGGTACAATGACATATGCGGACAGTACGATGACTTAATGTCGTACGGCAGTCAAGGTGTGTTCCATAGTAACTCTTTAAAATTTTGTGGTGACATTATGGAAAGATCTATTGCGGCTATGCCAGCTGGTGATAGACTATGGAGCGACACAGCATACGCTTTGAATAGAGTTAGATTTAATGTAAGTTTGATACATAACGAACACAATAATTTAGAGCAAAGCAATAAATCGCTTCGTCAAATACCTAACGATGATATCATTGTTGTTGACTAATTGAATAAATACATATAATTAATATGTAGGAGACACAAGTGGCTGTTGTATCAATATCAAGAATACAAATGCGAAGAGGCAGACGTACCGAGTTACCACAACTAGCAAGCGGTGAATTTGGGTGGGCAGTTGACTCGCAAGAAATTTATATAGGAAATGGCGCTGTTTCAGAAGGAGCACCATACGTAGGTAATACAAAACTTCTCAGTGAACATGACGATTTGTTTACACTTGCTGACCAATATGTTTATAAAAATGGTACAACAATACAAACAGGCACAACGGCAAATAGTCCAATACAAAGAACATTACAATCAAAACTAGACGACATTGTTGATTTAGCTTCGTTTGGCGGCACAGGTGACGGCACGGACCATACAGCAATTATACAAAATGCTTTAGATCAGTTATATCTAGGTGCATCAACAAAAGGCGTAGATAGAGCAAGAGTCGGATTATATATACAGCCCGGCACGTACTTAATCACAAATACAATCAATGTACCGCCATATGCAACATTGCTTGGCGCAGGCATTGATAAAACAATTATTACAGGTAATTTTGATGCAGAATTTGTACCTATGTTCCAAACTATAAATGATATAGGAGAACCTGGCATCATAGGAAATCAAAACCTAACAACATCACTTAACCAATCACGAAATATCCATATGTCTGGTATGACAATTAATTCAGGTAATCACAAATCCTTAGTGCTAGACAACTGTAGAGACAGTAAGTTTGAGGATCTAAAAATTACAGGCATTTGGCAATTAACTTCTGCTACCGGCGGCGCCGATATTGGTATAGAACTTAAATGTCTATCAAGGGCTGTTAGTACCAAGAATAACCTATTCCATAATATACAGATACAAGGCAAAAAATATGGTGTTAATGCAAGTGATGATATCATTAACAACACATTTGACACATGTAACTTTAATGAAATGGACAGAGGCGTAGACCTAGGATCGGACACAGGACCTAGCGTTGATGCTGGACCACAGAACACTATTATAAAAAATTGTAAATTTGATAACATAAGACAGCAAGGTATTATTGTTGTTAAAGGCAGATTTAATACAAGTAGAAATAATTATTTCTACAATGTAGGTAACAACGGAAGTGCAGCATATGCTAACCCAGACTTTTCTGCCAACATAGAATTTGTTTCTAATTTTAACCAAAGTACAGCTGATTGGTTTCAGCGTTCAATTGATTTAGGTTACAATACAAACTATGCTGATAAAGAATATGCACCAGAAATAAAAGGTACATCAATATCTGATTTACCGTTTACTCATAATGTTCCTGTAACATATACGGCTGCACCCACTAAGCTATTAAGCTTTGCTGCTGATACTGCAAAAACTATAGAAGTTGAATACATTTATAGAAGCGCAACTATTACAGCTACCCGCACAGGTAAATTGACAATGACAATTGATCCTGCAAGTAATATACAAAACCTTACTGATGAATATGATTTTGTTGGAGATTTTGCAAACGAAGAAAGATTAATCTTCAGTTGCGATTTAATTGACAGAAATTCAGATTTATCACTTGACACATTAGAGGTTTATGTGTTAAACTCTACTATAAGCGATGATGCGATTATAAACTATAGAGTTAGTATTAAAGGTTAATGTTTAATAAAAGTTACGAAGATAGGCTTGCCGGCTGGCGAGAATTTAGAGATGAGCTAGAAACAGCTATTGATCCTATTCAATTGTGTATTGACTTTTGGAATAAAGCACCATCAAACAAAATAGCCGCCGATCCTTTTACTCCAAGTACATGGCCTGATCCTTGGGAATTAATAGAGGAAAATAATTATTGTTCCTTTGTAAAGATTCTTGCGATATGCTACACCTTGCAGTTAACAGACGTTTTATCCCAGTGTGCTTACCAGATACATATTACACACGACCATAAAAAGTCTGCAACATACTATCTACTTTATGTTAATGATCGTGTAATTGGCTTCAAGGGAGATACACATGTACACATTGACGAACTACCTTCTATGCATTCGCAATGCCAGCACAAGATGCCTTCCATTCAATAAATACCAAATAACATATAAGAGGAAAAACAATGTCTAATGGAACAATGATCGTCAAACGTGACGGTACAAAAGAACATCTTAATATCGATAAAATACATAAAGTAGTTGAACATGCCTGTGAAGGTTTAGCAGGCGTAAGTAGTAGTCTTATTGAGATGAATGCTAATTTACAGTTCTATGATGGCATGACAACAGAAGAAATTCAAGAAGTACTTGTGCGCAGTGCGAATGATCTTATTAGTTTAGATGTTCCTAACTACCAATTTGCAGCAGCACGGTTATTAAGCTACAGTGTGAACAAGATGGTATTTGGTGAGTATAATGCAATTACTCTACAACAAAATATTGATCGTAACATTGAGCGTAAGGTATATGACTCAGCTATATTAGATTCATATACACAAGAAGAAATTTCTACACTAGACAGTTATATTAGACATAAACGCGACGAAAACTTTACCTATGCTGGACTACGTCAAGTAGTTGACAAATACCTTTGTCAGGACCGTTCAAGTGGAGAAATCTTTGAAACACCTCAGTTCATGTATATGATGATCGCCGCAACACTGTTTGCTAATTATCCAGCAGAAACACGTATGCATTACGTAAGGAGATACTACGATGCGACCTCATTATTTAAGATCAACATACCTACACCCGTTATGGCTGGTGTGCGTACCCCTGTTCGTCAGTTTGCTAGTTGTGTTCTCGTCGATAGTGACGATACTTTGGATAGCATCTTTGCTAGCGACATGGCTATCGGACGCTATACTGCACAACGAGCCGGCATTGGAATCAACGCAGGACGTATCCGTGGAGTAAACGCTAAGATTAGAGGTGGAGAAGTAGCACACACAGGTATTGTCCCGTTTCTAAAGAAGTTTGAAAGCACAGTGCGTTGTTGTACACAGAATGGTGTACGTGGCGGCTCAGCTACTACACAATTCGCGTTTTGGCAGCAAGAGATTGAAGATATACTTGTATTGAAAAACAACAAAGGCACAGAGGACAACAGAGTACGTAAGTTAGATTACTCAATTCAACTTAATAAAACCATGTATGAAAGATTGTTAACTGGCGGCGAAATAACTCTTTTCTCGCCACATGATGTACCGGGTTTGTATGATGCATACTTTGGTGATCCAGTAGTGTTCCAAGAGTTATATGAAAAGTACGAACGTGCTACTAGTATAAAGAAGAAAAAAATATCAGCAATGGAATTGTTTTCTGCTCTAATTAAAGAACGTGCTGAAACAGGACGCATTTATATTATGAATGTTGACCACTGTAACACTCACAGTTCATTTAAAGATACTGTTTACATGAGTAACTTATGCCAAGAGATCACACTACCAACTAAGCCGTTAGATCACATTGATGATCCAGAAGGCGAAATTGCATTATGTATTTTAAGTGCGATTAACGTTGGTATTATCAGAAGTTTAGATGACTTAGAGGAGTTATGTGATCTTGCTGTTAGGGCACTAGAAGAAATTATTGATTATCAACGCTATCCAATTAAGGCTGCTGAAATTAGCACAAAAGCAAGACGTAGTTTAGGTGTGGGTTATATTGGACTTGCTCATTTCTTAGCAAAGAATAAAGCACAGTATAGCGATGCAGAGTCATGGAAGTTAGTACACGACCTAAGTGAAGCTTTTCAGTATTATTTGCTTAAGGCCAGCAACAATTTAGCGCAGGAGAGAGGCGCTTGCGAGTACTTTAATCGCACTAAATATAGTGATGGAATACTACCAATTGACACATACAAGACTGATGTAGATAATATTGTGGAGAATAAATTAAATTATGATTGGGATAGCTTACGTAAGAGCATTAGAGAACACGGACTTAGACATTCAACATTGTCCGCTCAAATGCCATCAGAAAGCAGTTCTGTTGTGTCGAACGCAACTAACGGAATCGAACCACCACGCGGCTACTTGTCGGTTAAGAAGTCCAAGAAAGGGCCTCTTAAGCAAATTGTTCCGCAGTATACTACATTAAAAAATTACTATTCCTTGCTTTGGGATATGCCAAGTAATGAAGGTTACATTAACGTTGTTGCAGTAATGCAAAAGTTCTTTGATCAGGCAATATCTGGAAATTGGAGTTACAATCCAACACACTATCCGGATAATGAAGTACCGATGAGTGTTATGATGCAGGACTTACTTAACACTTATAAGTATGGCTGGAAAACTAGTTATTACCAAAACACTTACGATTATAAAACTGATCCAAGTGAACTTGAAGATGAAAAGCCGCAGGTGGAACTACAATCACCACCAGTTGCAGAGGATGACGAAGAGTGTGAAGCATGCGCAATTTAATACTTGACAAAACAATAGAGATCTACTATACTTGTATAGTAAGACACACATACAGAGGATAAAAGATGGCCAAAACTGTTTTTAATAAAGAAAAGGTGGACTTCACCAAACAGAATATGTTCTTTGGAGCAGACCAAAACACACAGCGATATGACGTATTTAAGTTCCCAGTGTTTGATAAATTAAATCAAACTATGCTTGGATACTTTTGGCGTCCTGAAGAAGTAAGTCTGCAAAAAGACAGAGCTGACTTTGCTAACTTCCGTCCAGAGCAGAAGCATATTTTTACTGCAAATTTAAAATACCAAACACTACTAGACAGTGTACAAGGACGTGGTCCATGCCTAGCATTTTTGCCGCACGTTTCACTTCCTGAACTAGAGGGATGTATTGTTACTTGGGATTTCTTTGAAACAATCCATTCACGTAGCTACACACATATTATGAAGAACGTGTACGCTGACCCTGCAGAGGTGTTTGACACTATCCTAGATGACGAAAAGATTATTGCAAGAGCAACAAGTGTTACTAAGCACTATGATGCATTCAATGACGCTGTAGATGCATTCAACCATCGCGGTGAAGGCAATATGTATGATGTAAAGAAGAAACTTTATCTTGCTATGCAGACTGTAAACATTCTAGAAGGCTTGCGTTTCTATGTAAGTTTTGCATGTACATTTGGCTTTGGGGAACTAAAACTAATGGAAGGCTCAGCTAAAATTATTAGTCTTATTGCTAGAGACGAAGCACAGCATCTAGCACTAAGCACACACGTATTGAAGTTGTGGTCGCAAGGCAAAGACGATCCAGAAATGGCTAAGATTGCAAAAGAATGCCAAGAAGAAGTATACGACCTGTGGCGCGAGTGTGTTGCAGAAGAAAAAGATTGGGCAGACTATCTGTTCAAAGACGGTTCAATGATCGGACTCAACAGCACATTGTTACATCAATATGTAGAGTACATTGCTAACCGCAGACTCAAGGCGCTGGGATTCAATGCAATATTTGATCAACCAGTAAACACTAACCCGCTTCCTTGGACTACACACTGGTTAAGTAGCTCTGGGCTACAAGTTGCTCCACAAGAGACTGAAGTAGAGTCTTATATTATCGGCGGCATTAAACAAGACGTAGACAAGGATTCATTAAAAGGCTTTTCATTATGATTGAAATTTATGGCAAGCCAGCATGTCCAAGTTGTACAAAGGCAAAAGCATTTTGCGAAAAGTATAATCTAAAATTTCAATACTATACATTGGACACAGATTTTACTCGTGAAGAATTGTTTGAACAGTTTCCTACAGCACGTACATTTCCGCAAATTAAGATAAGTGGGACTAGTGTCGGCGGCTACGAACAAATGATAGAATACATTGATAACACCGGATATAACGGAACAGGATACACTTTATAATATGTTAATTGAAACTCCATACAAAACCGGAGACACCGTGTCTCTAAAACTAAGTTCAGGCGAAGAGATTGTTGCTCGTCTTGAAGATGAATCAGATACAAAATTTATACTACATAAACCTATGGTATTGATTATGCAACAGCAAGGCCTAGGACTAGCACCGTATATGTATAGTGTATCGCCCGATGCCAAATTTAATGTTTTGGCATCTACGGTAAGTTGTATCGCTAAAACAGAATCAGATATAGCAAAACAGTACACCTCCAGCACCAGTAGTATTCAAATGGTATAAAACCTCAGCTAAATATATTAGTATAAAACGAGGAGTTCCGTATGTCTGCTGAGGATTGCAATGCCAGTTAGTATACCATTAATTTTAGAAACCACCCAGCTTGCTATCGATTCTTGCGACCCTATGAATCTCGACACTGGCGATATATCTAATACGGGAAAAAGTACAGGTGCCCAAACAAACCTTGATTCAAAAATTGCACAAACTAACGCAATTGAAGCAAGTAGCGAAACCTTCAAAACTTTAGGTGATCTTACACAATTATTAATACCAATTAAAAATGAGTTTGTAGATATTGTAGCAAGAATAAACGCAAAACTTCGTCCCTATGAAGAAAAAGTACAAAGAGCACAAGATGAATTTGCACAAATAACAGATTCAGAAAATTGGTATGCTACTAACATTCCTCTAGAAGAAGCTGAAAGAGACGCGGCTATTGTCGACCGCGATAACGCACAAGCTGCATTAGATGCATTAGATTCAAATTCTCCAACCTATGCAACTGACGCTGCTGTTCAAAATAATATTATAGGAAATGCAACCTCAAATATTGTTACAGCCCAAATCAACCTAGATAATTATGCTAATGAAGTTGTTGATCTCGCAAACAATAGGGCAGAATGGCAAACTTTTAATGATTATCATCAAGCTGTAATAGATGATATTATAAGCACCTTTAATACTATTATGGCGCCTGTTAGGTCTGCGTTCGGCGCCGCAAAAACAGCAATTACAACATCAAATGGTTATATTACTAGTAGTAAGTCAATGATGTTAGACAACGCTGCTTTAATTGCAAAAACGCTAGCAAAAACAGCCAGTGCTGCTGTTACACAGGCAATTGGCGATATTGCAGAAAATTCAAATATTATGGCTCCAGTAGACTCGCCAGCTGATATCGGTGGAGGCGGCAGCATTGATTTAACAGGCTGGCCGAGTTTCCGTGGAGCAAAAGATACCCAACAATTTTTAGGACCAGTATGGGACGGAGTAACAGTTCCACCTCATGTCGAACTTAGAAAGACCCAGATTGCAAGTGTTTCTTATAACTCAGCTGGCGAATTTAGTGTGATGGAGTTTGGACCTACAACAACACACATTTATCAGCCTAACTATCCAAATGTACAAGAATTAGTGCCAGGTTATGTCAGAGGCGGCATGAGGTGGCTTCCCCAGCCTGTAGATGGAAAAATACATGCGTACCCTATAGTGTTAAGCAACAAGTTTATCCTTGGTAATGAACGTTATGATCAAGCATATAATTCGCCTGCCGGCGGCCCGGTAAGCCGCGGACACCGTACTATTCATTGGTATAGTTGGCTCCCAGGTGGTGAACCAATGAAAGATGTAAACGGCATGCCAGTTGTGATTAGTCAAGCGGAAGGGCCTCAAGACTCTTTCTATCAACTTTATTCAGTGACAGACCGCGATAAGGGTGAAGAACGTTTTATTGATACTAACCCCCAACTCAATCGCGGCAAAATAGTAATTCCTATAGTTAATCAAACAATGTTTCTCAACACTGTTACAGTTCCTATGGCGTTAGGTGATGCACTTATTACTGTTGGAATAGGTCGGACAAATATTAAAGGTAGAGCACCCACAGCTCAAGAATTAACAGTAATTGACGTAGAAGCCTTTGAAGGTGTTCGCAATATCACGAAACAATTGCCCTCAGGTTTTATAATAAGAAGATCAAACGTCAGCGGTGATGATGAGCTGGACCAATTCCGAATTAAATCTTTTGATGATTATATATCTACAAATAAAGTTACACTTGAGCCACCACCACTAACCACCGGCGGCGGAATTGAAAATCCAAAAAGTTTTAAGAATCAACGACAGCTAAGAGCAACTGCAGCTGAAGGTACTTTTACAAATATTAGATTTGATGTTCAGTTAGGAGCATACGAATTAATAGAAGAACCAACTAATTCAAGTACAAATTCTTTTACAAATAACAGATTTTCAATGGTACGTGTAACTGAAGAAGAACTTATAGAGTTTTTTTACAATACAGATCAATTAAATCAATGGGATCGAACCGCTACGGATTTCTTTCTTAGGAATGTCACAGTACATGACCCTAGAATCGCAGGCACAGGCAAATTTGCACCGGCTCGTGAAAACGGAAAGGATATTGAGTATAAATTTCGCAGCCTCGATGGTGTTGATTACATGGATGGCCAAGCAATTAAACAAGGTGATAGCTTCACTTTCAACGGCGTCAAATATATTAGACTTTTGATATATCATAACCAGGACCAAGGATATCCCAATTCGCACAGCACCATAGCAATAGATGAATCATTTGGACCTATAAAAATTTATACTGTTTCAAACTATTATTTTGGTTATGTAGATGCAAGTGATGTAGAAAACATAGAATATCTGCCATGGAAAGCAGCCAAAGATTTTGACCCCTGGGGCGCTCCGGCAAAAATTAAAGACGATAGTATTTTTATATCACAAGCGTCAAATATTAGTGTAGCAAACGATTATCATCACGACTATTTAAAACCAGAAAGGCTTCAATATGTAAAATTTGCAGGTCAGCCAGCTTATAGACTGTTTTTTGAACGCAATAGTAATAATAATAACGGCACATTCAGCGGCGCATTTAATTCGAATACAGGACTTGTTATTGCGCAAGAAAAAACAGCAGAAGAACAAGCTCAGGACGAAGCAAACGAAAACGCCGCAGGGACATTGGGGCAGCAACCATTTATAGCAACTGACAGTGTTCTTACATATGATACAGCTGAAAGAGCAACAGCAGACTTTGAAGCTGGCATTTATACGAATGAAAGACTAATACGTGTAAACAATTTTAGAAGAAGTGAAGAAGTTGGTCTAGGAGAATTGTTTATTGTTGAAGGCGTTAATTGGATGCCGGTAAACGAGTGGGAACAAGCATGGAGAGAAAAAACAGGAACAGGTGTTGATGTAGAAAGTCATTATGAAGTAATAAACAATGTAATAGGTTTAAGACCCGAACCTCTTGATGTTGCATCTGCAAAACCAAGTATGCCCGCCTTTGAAAAACCACCTACATCTAAAACAATAACATTAGGAGATAGAACTGTTGACTTAGGTCCTATGCATCCTTTCACAGACTTAATTAGCGGCGCAGATGCGTATGAAAGAGCAACTAAGGCTCATTTTGAAGACATAACACCTTTTGTAGACGTTGTGGAAAATAGTCAAACCGTTGCTACAATTAATACGGCTGGCCTAGGCGGATTTGATGAAGAAAAGGTAAATGCAAAAAAACTTGCAGAAGCTGTTACAGAAGACGTTAAAAAAATAGTAAACACAGCAGAGGATGAAAAAGATAAAGCTAAATTTGATTTTGCAACAGTTACAGAAAATTTAACAAGTGTTACTGCAACATCAACAGCATTATCTGTGAAGTCTGCTGCAGAAGCAGGTACGTCTCTAATGAGCAATGCTCGAACATCTGTAATACCTGTATCCTCTACAGCGTTTCCAGAGAACGAACAATTGATTGCAAGACAAGAGCCTCCTATTTTACCCGACCCTTATGACATAACAAGCGGCGGCAGGATACCTAGTTAATGGCTAAACCTAGTGCAAGAATAGACGATAAAACAGATGGAATCTGTTATCACCCAGATCATAACGAGCCGTTCCCTACAAAAGGAAGAATAATTACAGGCAGTCCTGATACTGAAATAAATGGTAAACTTGCGGCTAGAGTAGGCGATTGTGTAGAAACTGATTGCGGGCATAAAGATTATATTATTACAGGTAGCGGCACAGTTGAAGTAAATGGAAAATTAGAGGCAAGAGTAGATGATCAAGTAGGTCGCGACGGAATATATAAGGCAAGAATTATTACAGGCTCACCAGACACAGAACATAATGAATAAAGTGGTTGACAAACACTTTATTTGATTGTATAATACAGTATAAATTAACAATATAGGCACAAGAGGCAGTATGAAGAAGTATCATAATAAAGTAATTTTAACAGACGTGGACGGAGTTCTGTTAAATTGGGAATACGCATTTACATGTTGGATGGAACAACATGGACACACTCAAAGCAAAGATGCAAATCTGCAATACGATATTGCAAAACGATTTGATTTAGATTCAAACAATATTGGACATAAATTAGTAAAGCAGTTCAATGAAAGTGCTGCAATGGGATTCTTACCTGCATTACGAGATGCAGTGTATTATGTAAAACGGCTACACGAAGAACATGGATTTGTTTTCCGTTGTATTACAAGCATGAGTACAGATGAAAATGCTTATAAATTACGGTTAATGAACCTTCAAAAGTTGTTTGGCGAAACAGCTATTGATGATTTAGTTTGTCTAGATACTGGTGCAGACAAAGATGATGCGCTAGCACCATATAAAGATTCAGGATTGTATTGGATCGAAGATAAACTAACAAACGCAGTTTGTGGACTAGATTTAGGTCTTACTGCAATTCTAATTGAGCATGGATACAACATGCACGATGATATTCCAGATGGTATGACTAAGGTAGTCGGCTGGAAAGAACTTTATAATCACATTATAGGAGAATAAAAATTATGAGTGATCAAACACAACATGAACAAATTGTTCAAGCATTTCAACAATACCTTACAGAGCACGACACGTTCGAAGGCAAGGGTGTTAAAGCCGCTGCTACAAGAGCACGTAAAGCACTAGGTGACTTAGGTAAATTATCTAAGACTCGTAGAGCAGAAATTCAAGACAAAAAGAACGCAATGTAATGTCCGGACAGCGAAAGTGGATTAAGACATGGGCTCGTACCATTGGAATGCCAATAGGAATAACCGATGACGACGAACCAACATTTCTTCCAATTTCGCAAACAAGTGTAAAACGTGCATTGGCAGCTAGAACATTCTGGATCGTCTTGCACGTTTTTACATGTTTTATGATAATAGCAGGCAACATAAAGACAATATTTTTCTAAGTATCATGTTAGCGCCTCAACTTTTAGTTTAGTGTAAATACTGTCACTAGACGAAAGGGGTTGCAACATGTCTACTACTGGAATAGAATCACTTAGCGAAGAAGATCTATATTATTTAGAAAAAATGCTCGCTGAAAAATTTTCACAAGAGTGCGAATATGCAAAGAATTTCCAAACAAAAAATGCCTGGAGTTCAAACCATAAATCTTCAAGAACACTACGTTTAATGAACGCAGTTCGATCTACAAAAAATTCTTTAAAAATAAAAAGACAAGGATGGTAGACAAACTCATCAAACTATGTTATAATATAACATAACAATTAGGGAGATAAGATATGACTAAATTTGAAAAGATAGAATTTGTTGTTGGTTTATCGTGTTTAGGACTTCTCCTATCCATATAAACGAATACTCACAAATATAGTACTTCTTTTATATTTCTGGTGTATCGATGAAGATCCAGAAATGGTTAGACTAAAAAAGAAAGGTGAACAAACATCTATTATTGAAATAGAAGTTGACATCTAGTATTACTTGTGTTATAAATATACTTGTAACGTTGAAGCAATTCAAACGCTAGACAGGACCCGGGGGCGGTACCCGGCGACTCCACCATAAGTACATCCTGGAAGAGCAGGTTGGTTGCAAGTTGAAGGGTGTGCTTTTGATGGGGTCGAAATAGGATCGACTGTTAGTTAATAGGAGAGTGGAGTTGCCCGGATGTAAGCTCGGTTAACGCGAACGAAACTTATAATTGCAAATGACAATTATGCGCCAGAGATGGCATTAGCAGCTTAGGCTGTTACGGGGTAGTTAGACCTTGTTACCAAACATAGCAGGAAAAGCACCCTCGGGTGCTTTTCTTTTATCTGCTACACTTTAGCGCACTGAATTTAGTTGACTTCCGATAAAATACGTGCTATATATAATATACAACACATACACAAAGGAAATAAAATGAAAAACTTACTATTAACAGTAGCAGTACTGGCTACTCTCTCAACTACAGCTTTTGCAGCTGACACTACAGTCGAAATGTTAAACAAACGTGATGACGGCGCCAAGATGGTGTACTCAGAAGATATCACACGCATTGACGTAGGCGACACAATTACTTGGGTACCAACAGCAAAAGGTCACAATGTAGAATTTATTGCAGGTCCAGATGGTTGGAAAGCACCACGTAAATCAAAACTAAACAAAGAAGTTGAAATGACATTTGATACACCAGGCGTATATCTATATCAATGTTCCCCGCACAAATCAATGGGAATGATTGGTATTGTAGTTGTAGGTGATGGAGACAACGATATCTCAGGTGCCAAAGTAAAAGGTAAGTCAAAGAAAAAACTAAAAGCATTGTTGGCTGATCTATGAGCGAACAAACACAATATTGCACAACCAAAGGTTTAGGTTGGGCTTTCTTAATCATTATTATTGGTATGGTAGGGATGCCTATTCTTGGATCGGCAATTGCTTATCCAGACAACTGTAAACAGTCCATTCTTATTCCGTGTATAGGTTTAGAGAAATGAACAAGGTAACAGAAGATGCACAGAAGCAAGCTGAAATTGCATTTGACGGTTTCATCTTGTGGAGCAAACGTACAACGTATGCTTCAATAGCATTTTTGTTTATTGTTGCATCATGCAACTTTGGGGTAGAGGACAACACCTATCCTGGCTATAATGGCGGACAGTATAACCCCTCAGGATTGAGTACAGACTATGAAACCAAATAATAATTTTGAATTATCAATTCGTGACATCGAAGTTATTGAATCAGCACTAAGAGCAAAGGCTGGACGCAGAGGTATGGCTATTGCCGAAGGTAATGTATCGACACAACTACATCAAGAGATGATAGAAATACAAGATCTACTAGGTAAATTACACGACCAAAAAGTTTGGTTTAGACCTAAAGGATTTGTACCGGGCGGATAGTGTTGTAAATAAGTAACAAATGTGTGTAAACTTTTTAAAACACGCTCTAAAGTGAACAACAACATAGATTACTAGTGTAAATAGAAAGTCAAAGGGCAAGCGTGAACTTGCCCTTTTTTACGACAGTACAATTTGAAAGGTATATTATTATAATGCGTACAGTATTTATCGCGGCAGCATTGGCTGCATCAGCAACAGTAGCAGGAGCAGTTGACTTAGGTACAACTGGTGTTACTCTTAACACAGACGTTGTAGCAACACATATGGTGGATGCAGAAACAACAACAATGACA
>Ga0222717_10002559_pt1 | contig 13984 bp, 9 predicted proteins | sample C33_18DmetaG_FD_165053 | JGI IMG/M metagenome (GOLD analysis project Ga0222717, IMG submission 165053) | Estuarine water microbial communities from San Francisco Bay, California, United States - C33_18D | ecosystem: Environmental > Aquatic > Marine > Unclassified | place: USA: California...
ATTTAAAGATGATAAATTAATTGATCGTGTAACCCTGATGGTGATTTTGGAAGATGTATTTAAAAATACATTGAAGCGCAAATTCGGATCAGATGAAAACTTTGATATTATCATCAATCCTGATAAGGGAGATTTGGAGATTTGGAGAAATCGTGTCGTAGTTGAAGACGGTGCTGTAGATGATCCAAATCAAGAAATTGAATTAAAAGAAGCACGCTTGATTGAGCCCGACTTTGAGGTAGGGGAAGATGTTTCTGAAGAGGTAAAGCTTGTTGATTTAGGGAGAAGAACGATTCAGTACCTGAGACAAAACCTTGTGGCTAAAATCTTTGAACACGACAGTACTACCATTTTTAAGCAATTTAAAGATAGAGAAGGCGATTTATATACTGCAGAAGTTCATCACATTAGAAGTAGAGAAATTATTCTTCTTGATGATGACGGGAATGAAATTATTTTACCCAAAGACAGACAAATTCCCAGCGACTTCTTTAGAAAAGGGGATAATGTTAGAGGGATAATTGAAATGGTTGAATTAAGAGGTAATAAACCTAGAATTATTCTTTCAAGAACCTCACCTATTTTCTTAGAGAAATTATTTGAACAAGAAATTCCAGAAGTTTTTGATGGATTAATTACCATCAAAAAAGCGGTACGTATTCCTGGAGAAAAAGCAAAAGTTGCTGTAGATTCTTATGATGATCGAATTGATCCAGTGGGAGCTTGTGTTGGAATGAAAGGGTCACGTATTCATGGGATAGTTCGAGAACTTGGAAATGAAAATATTGATGTTATCAACTACACAAATAACCTGCAGTTGTTTATTTCTCGTTCGCTGAGTCCAGCAAAAGTGAATTCATTAAAAATTAATGAGGAAACAAAAAGAGTAGAAGTGTTTTTAAACCCTGAAGAGGTGTCTAAGGCAATTGGTAAAGGCGGAACCAACATCAGATTAGCTGGAAAGTTAACTGGTTATGAAATTGATGTCTTTAGAGAAGGTGTAGAAGAGGATATTGAATTAAAAGAATTCAGCGATGAAATCGAAGGATGGATTATTGAAGAATTCAAAAAAGTAGGTTTAGATACCGCTAAAAGTATTTTAGAATTAGAAAAAGCCGATATTATTAATCGTACAGATCTTGAGGAAGAGACGGTTGATGACGTGCTTAGAATCCTAAAAGAAGAATTTGAAGAATAGACTGCAAAAATTATTGTTATTTTTGTAAATAGAAATTAATATATGGCTGACCAACCGAGTATTCGACTAAATAAAGTATTAAGGGAATTAAATATTTCCCTGGATCGTGCTGTCGAATTTCTAGCTCAAAAAGGAATGGACGTTGAAGCGCGTCCTACCACAAAAATCACTACTAAAGTGTACAATGCCCTTTTGGATGAATTTCAAACAGATAAATCCAAAAAAGATGCATCTCATGAAGTGAGTGAAGAAAAGCGAAAAGAGAAAGAAGACCTACGTATCATTCAAGAGAAAAAAGAGCAGGAACGTTTAGATCAAATAGCTAAAAGAGAAGCGCAAAGATCAAATCGTATAGCGATTGAAAAGCCCAAAACTTTAGGTAAGATTGATTTGGATTTTTTAGGGGGTCAGAAAAAACAGCCAAAACAAGATCCTCCAAAAGAGGTTGAACCTTTAAAAGAAGAATTAGAAGCTAAAACTGAGGCAATTACACCCGAGGTCAAGGAGAAAGAAACTCCTAAAGAAACTGTTGCAACTGAAAACCCAAAAGAAACAAAACCTGAGAGAGTTGCTGAGGTTAAAGAAAAGAAACCAGAAGCAAGTCCTACGACTGCAACAGAAGATGAGCCAGAAAAAGAAACGTTAAAGACACAGTATCAAAAGTTATCCGGACCAAAGAAAACAGGTCAGATGATTAATCTTGATGAAGTCAACAAAAAGGAAAAAACCGTTGAAGATGCGCGCAAAAGAAAGCGAAAACGTATCAGTAAAGATGTAAAACCATCACCAAATAGTGGAGGCGGTAAAAACACCAGGAATAACAATACTGGCACACAAAACAATCGAAGAGGCCCAAGACAAGAAGTTGTAAAGAAAGAAGAGCCTACAGAAGAAGAAGTACAAAAACAAATTAGAGAGACTCTTGAAAAACTTCAAGGGAAATCTAATAAATCCAAAGGAGCTAAATACCGTCGTGACAAACGTGTCCAACACCGTCAGAAATCTGAAGAGGAAATGGCACAGATTGAAGCTGACAGTAAATTGCTCAAGGTCACAGAGTTTATTACTGTTGGTGAAGTTGCAACTATGATGGAAATCAGTTCTACTGAGATCATTTCAGCATGTATGAGTCTTGGTATAATGGTAACCATGAATCAACGTTTAGATGCAGAAACACTAAGTATTGTTGCAGATGAATTTGGTTATGAGGTTTCTTTTGAAAAAGCAGACTTAGAAGAAAATATTGTAGATGAAGTAGATTCGGAAGAAGATTTGATGCATCGTGCGCCCATAGTAACTGTAATGGGGCATGTAGATCACGGAAAAACATCTTTGCTTGATTACATTAGAAAAGAGAATGTAATTGCAGGAGAGTCTGGAGGAATTACTCAGCACATTGGTGCTTATGGAGTGACCTTAGAAAGTGGACAAAAAATCACTTTTTTAGATACACCTGGACACGAAGCCTTTACCGCCATGCGTGCTCGTGGAGCACAAGTGACTGACATCGCCATCATTGTTGTTGCAGCAGATGATGATATTATGCCGCAAACAAAGGAAGCAATTAGTCATGCCCAAGCAGCTGGTGTTCCAATTATATTTGCAATAAATAAAATTGATAAACAAGATGCCAATCCAGATAAAATTAAGGAAGCCCTTGCAGGGATGAACTTAATGGTAGAAGAATGGGGTGGTAAAATCCAGTCTCAAGATGTTTCTGCCTTGAAAGGAATTGGAGTAAATGAGCTTCTAGAAAAAGTTTTATTAGAAGCAGAGCTTCTCGAATTAAAAGCCAATCCAACTAGAAAGTCTCGCGGAACTGTGGTAGAGGCCTTTTTGGACAAAGGACGTGGGTATGTGTCTACTGTTTTAGTTCAAAATGGAACCTTGAAAATGGGAGATTATATGCTTGCGGGGAAGCACAGTGGAAAAGTAAAAGCCATTGTCAATGAACGTGGTGTAAATCTAAACGAAGCACCTCCAGCAACACCGGTTTCAATTCTAGGTCTTGACGGAGCTCCCCAAGCAGGAGATAATTTCGTGATTTTAGAAGATGAAAAAGAAGCAAAACAAATCGCTGCAAAAAGAACCCAATTAATTCGTGAGCAAAGTGTTCGTACTCAACGTCATATTACGCTAGATGAAATTGGAAGAAGGATTGCTTTGGGTGACTTTAAGGAATTAAATATTATTCTTAAGGGAGATGTTGATGGTTCAGTTGAAGCATTGACGGATTCATTGCAGAAATTATCGACTGGTGAAATTGAGATCAACATCATACATAAAGGTGTTGGGGCAATCACTGAGTCAGATGTTCTTTTAGCTTCTGCATCAGATGCTATTGTAATTGGATTTAATGTTCGTCCTATGGGGAATGCTCGTATGATTGCAGATAAAGAAGAAATTGATATCAGATCTTACTCCATTATTTACGATGCGATTAATGATATCAAAGATGCAATGGAAGGGATGCTTTCACCTGAAATGCGTGAGGAAATCACAGGAACTGCACAAATTCGTGAAACCTTTAAGATTTCTAAAATTGGTACTATTGCAGGATGTATGGTAACTACAGGAAAAATCTTGAGAAACTCTGGAATTCGTATCATTAGAGAAGGTGTTGTCATACACACTGGTTCTCTTATCTCGTTAAAGCGATTTAAGGATGATGCAAAAGAAGTTGCAAAAGGATATGATTGTGGACTACAGATCAAAAATTACAACGACATTAAAGTGGATGATGTCATTGAAGGTTTCCAAGAAATAGCGGTTAAAAAATCTCTTTAAGGTTTTTTCTTTACCAATAGAAATGCAGAAGGGAAGATTGGCTTTAGTGTGTCAAGTGTCTTTAGGCCTTTGATCTTATCTTTGAATCGCCCCGCATGCACTTTGTAATTTGGGGTTTCAAAACTTAATTCTGCTGTAATATTTGGAAATTTTTCTCTAGAAACATCTAAGATTTCGTTTGCTTTTTCAAGGGTTCCGTAATACAATTGAAGTGTGTAATATTCTTTTGAATAGCGTTCTCGATCTAATTCTATTTTTTTGTTTAATAAACTGTCTATTTTAGGATCTTGTTTAATGTTTATATCACCCTCTTGAGCGTGAGAAAAAAAATTAATTCCTAAGAAAAACAATAAATAAAGGGATTTACAAGCTACTTTTTTCATACTGCAAAAAAACAAAAATTTATTTTTAGAACAACTTAATTTAACAAACTCAAGCCCTTATTTAGAACGGTTATAAATTATAAAAATCTTATTTTCTAAGGTGTTAAAAAAGGCTGCTATATCTTATTTTTGTGGTGGATTTTAGAAAGAAATTTTGGAGCACACAATACAAACTGCAGTTAGGATAAATCTCAATAGAGATATCAAATCCTTCATTTTCCCGTTGTTATTTTTAATAAGTCTTTTGACCTCTTTTTCAGCATTTGCACAAGACGATGCTGCGATACAAGCAGGTAAAAAACTATTTAATGCAAATTGTGCTGCGTGTCACAAACTTAATAAAAGAGCAGTAGGCCCAGCCTTGAAGGGTGTCTCTGCCAAATACGATAAAGAGTGGTTGTACAGTTGGATAAAGAACAGTACTGCCATGGTCAAGTCTGGTGATGCACAAGCTGTAGCGATTTACGAAGAATATAATGGTTCAGTAATGACCTCTTTCCCTCAGCTATCTACAACTGATATTGACAATATTATTGCCTATACAGATTACACACCACCTGCTCCAGTAGCAGTAGTTGGTACTCCAGTTGCAACTTCAGCAGGAGATTCTGGAATTAGCAACACACTTATTTTAATTGCCTTAGCGCTAATCTTCTTGGTTTTAGTCGTAATGCTTTTCTTGGTTCAAAAGACTTTGATTCGAATTGCAGCGGCTAGCGGAGTTGATATCACGCCACCTGCAAAACCAAAAAGAACTCCAATCTGGGTTGCTTTTGTTCAAAACCAATTCTTAGTAATGGTTAGTGTAGTCCTACTATTATTGAGCAGTGCTTATTTTGTATACGGCTTTTTTATGCAAGTTGGAGTTGACCAGGGGTATATGCCTGTGCAGCCAATCCATTACTCACACAAGATACACGCGGGAGCAAATCAGATTGAATGTAAATACTGTCACTCATCAGCAAGAGTATCAAAGCATTCAGGGATTCCATCATTAAATGTATGTATGAATTGCCATCAAAATATTGCAGAATACAATGGCGAAGAAGATTTAGAGAATGGATATACTAAAGACTTCTATACCAAAGAAATTAAAAAACTATATGCTGCAGTAGGTTGGGATGAAACCAATCAAGCATATACTGGAGAGACACAGCCAGTAAAATGGGTGCGTATTCATAATTTACCAGACTTTGTTTATTTCAATCATGCTCAGCATGTTGAAGTTGGAGAAATTGCATGTCAGAAATGTCACGGTCCTGTAGAGGAAATGGAAATTATGTATCAATACTCTCCATTAACCATGGGATGGTGTATTAATTGTCACAGAGAAACAAATGTAAAAGTGGAAAGTAATGAATATTACGCTAAAATTCATGAATCCCTTTCCAAGAAATACGGAGTAGAGAAATTAACAGTTGCTCAAATGGGTGGCTTAGAATGTGGTAAATGTCACTATTAAAAGGCGATCAAGAAAGGCTTATGGCATCAAATAAAACATACTGGAAAAACATTGAACAACTTAACCCTGAGAATGAAGAGGTTAAGAAGTTGGAGGAAAATGAATTTGTTTCCAAACTTCCAGAAGATTTTTTAACTGATGAAAAGACGTTGGAAGACAGTAGTACTTCACGGCGTGATTTTTTAAAGTATGTTGGTTTTAGTACTGCGGCAGCAACCCTAGCAGCTTGCGAAGGCCCAGTCATCAAATCGGTTCCTTATGTTGTTCAGCCAGAACAAATAAGACCCGGTATTGCAAATTATTATGCAACTACAATTGCTGATGGATTTGATTTTGGAAGTATCTTAATCAAAACAAGAGAAGGTAGACCAATCAAGGTTGAGAGTAACCCAGAGGCACCAACACTTGGTGTGGCAAATGCACGTGTTCATGCTTCGGTATTATCACTTTATGATACTATGCGTCTTCAAGGACCAGAGGCAAACGGTGAGGAGATCAGTTGGGATAATTTTTATCTCCAAACAGGAGCTATGTTGAAAGCATTAGCTGCAACCAATAAAGAAGTTATCTTATTGACTCCAACATTAGCAAGTCCAACTTCATACAAAATCATTAATGATTTTGTAAAAGCTTATCCTAACATTAAGCACGTGACCTACGATGCAATTTCATCAGAAGAAGCGCTTAATGCCTACGAAAACCACTATGGAAGCAGAGGATTAGCTGATTATGATTTTTCAAAAGCAAAAGCATTGGTAGCTATTGATGCTGATTTTCTTGGTGATTGGCAAGGGGGTGGTTATGCGAAAGGATATGCAACTGCTAAAGTACCACACAAAGATCATGGAAAAGCAGAAATGCTATGGCATGCCCAGTTTGAATCCAATATGTCTTTATCTGGAGCCAATGCGGACCATCGTGTTCCCTGTACACCAGGAGAACAAAAAAATATTTTAGCTTACATCTACGATAGCTTGACAGGATCTTCTTCAAGTAGGACTTTGTCTGCTGCATTAAAAGAAGCAGCTGATAAAGCCACTAAAAAGTTGAAAGCTGCAGGTTCAGATGGAGTAATTGTAACTGGAATTGAAGATGAAACGGCTCAGAGTATCGTTTTAGCTATCAATACATTATTAAAAAGTAATGCATTCCAACCCGAAAGCCCAAAGTTAATTCGTCAAGGAAACTCAGCTGCAGCGCATAAAGCTTTTGCTGATATTCAAAGTGGAGCTGTTAAAGGATTAATCACAGTTGGTGTAAACCCAGTATTCACCACTGCAAATGGTAGTGCGCTAGAAGAGTCAATCAAGAATTTGGAATTTTCTTTATCTTTTACTTCCAAGAAAGACGAAACTGCTGCTGCGTCAAAGTTTATTGCGGCTACACCACATTATCTTGAGTCTTGGGGTGATTATGAAATGAAGGCAGGACACTTTGCCCTGGCACAACCCACGATTCGACCTTTGTTTGATACACAACAATTTCAAGACGTACTATTGAAATTGAGCGGTCAGAATACAAAATATTACGAAGTAATCAAGGCGCATTGGAACGAATCTGTTTTAGGTTCAACCTCATGGAGTAAAGCATTACATGATGGTTATTTCTCTTCAACTACTTCAGCGCAAAATAAAGCGGCTGATTTTTCAGGATTAAATGTTGCTTCGCTAAGAACAGCTACTTCCCCAGAAATGAGTTTGGTTTTATATACCAAAACTGGAATGGGAGATGGTCAACAAGCAAATAATCCATGGCTACAAGAATTTCCAGATCCAATTACACGTGTAAGTTGGGATAACTACCTAACTATTTCTATGGCTGATGCCAACGGATTAGGTTTGGTAAACTCCAATACTGCAAATGGAGCTTTAAATGGAAGTTATGCCACGATAACTGTAGGTGAAAAAACAATAAAATTACCTGTAATCGTTCAGCCAGGTCAAGCAAAAGGAACCGTTGGGTTGTCTTTTGGATATGGAGAGCGAATGGGGCTGAAACCTGAAATGCAAACGGGAGTGAATGCTTATGCTTTGTATGAAGGGTCTCAAAAAGTTCAAGCAGTACAAATTAGAGCTGCTGATGGAGAACATGAATTTGCATGTGTTCAATTGCACAACACCCTTATGGGACGTGGTGATATTGTAAAAGAAACTACCCTTGAGGTGTTCAATACCAAAGACAAAAAGTATTGGAATAAAATTCCTCAAGTATCCAAAAATCATATTGAATTTGATGTAACCTCACCAGAGGTTGATCTATGGCAAGAATTTGATCGAAGCATAGGGCATCATTTCAATCTATCCATCGATTTAAATTCATGTACTGGATGTGGTGCCTGTGTCATTGCTTGTCATGCAGAAAACAATGTTCCTGTTGTAGGGAAAGCAGAAGTACGTAAATCACGAGATATGCACTGGTTGCGTATTGACCGTTATTATTCGTCAGCAACAACTTTTGAGGGAGATAATGAAACTAAAGATGCAATTTCTGGAATTGGAGATTCACTAAGTACTTTTGGTGAAATGGAACAAGCTTCTGCTAATCCGCAGATCGCGTTCCAACCTGTAATGTGTCAGCACTGTAATCACGCTCCTTGTGAAACAGTATGTCCTGTTGCTGCTAGTTCTCATGGAAGACAAGGTCAGAACCACATGGCCTATAACCGCTGTGTTGGAACACGTTATTGTGCAAATAACTGTCCTTATAAAGTACGTCGTTTCAACTGGTTCTTGTACAATAAGAATGATGAATTTGACTATCATATGAATAACGACTTAGGTCGTATGGTATTGAATCCTGACGTAGTTGTTCGTTCACGTGGAGTTATGGAAAAATGTTCGATGTGTATTCAAATGACACAAAAAACAATTCTTGACGCCAAACTAAAAGGAGAAGAAATTAAAGATGGTACTTTCCAAACTGCTTGTTCCAATGCATGTACTACCGGAGCAATGGTATTTGGAGATATCAACGATAAAGAAAGTAAAGTAGCTGCATTACACGAGGATGATCGCATGTACCACTTGTTGGAGAGCGTGGGAACAAAACCCAATGTGATGTATCATGTTAAAGTTAGAAATACCGACGAGGTATAATTAGTTTAGAAAAATAGACCGTATGGCATCGCATTACGAAGCACCCATTAGAAAACCACTCGTCACTGGAGATAAGTCCTACCATGATGTAACTGTGGATGTAGCAGCACCAGTTGAAGGTACTGCCAACAAGCAGTGGTGGATTGTTTTTGGAATAGCACTTACAGCTTTTCTTTGGGGAGTAGGTTGTATCATTTACACCATATCTACTGGAATTGGAACTTGGGGATTAAACAAGACCGTAGGTTGGGCTTGGGATATTACCAATTTTGTATGGTGGGTAGGAATTGGACATGCAGGAACTTTGATTTCTGCAGTACTGCTATTATTTAGACAAAAGTGGCGTATGGCAATTAACCGTTCAGCGGAGGCTATGACCATATTTTCTGTAATTCAGGCGGGACTATTTCCAATTATTCACATGGGACGACCATGGTTAGCTTACTGGGTATTACCAATTCCAAACGGTTTTGGATCTTTGTGGGTGAATTTTAATTCCCCTCTTTTATGGGATGTTTTTGCAATTTCCACTTATTTATCAGTTTCTTTAGTATTCTGGTGGACTGGTTTACTCCCTGATTTTGCAATGATTCGCGACCGAGCAGTAATGCCGTTTCAAAAGAAAATTTATAGTCTGTTAAGTTTTGGATGGACAGGACGTGCTAAAGATTGGCAGCGTTTTGAAGAAGTTTCATTGGTTTTGGCTGGTTTGGCTACTCCCTTAGTACTCTCAGTTCACACCATTGTATCTTTTGACTTCGCAACTTCTGTAATTCCAGGATGGCACACTACCATTTTCCCTCCATACTTTGTTGCGGGAGCTATTTTCTCTGGATTTGCCATGGTGAATACTCTTTTGATTATCATGCGAAAAGTATCGAATCTAGAGAATTATATCACTGTACAACATATAGAATTGATGAACATTGTAATCATGATTACAGGTTCAATAGTAGGGGTCGCATATATTACAGAATTGTTTATTGCATGGTATTCTGGAGTGGAATACGAACAGTATGCTTTTTTGAACAGAGCAACTGGTCCTTACTGGTGGGCTTACTGGTCAATGATGACTTGTAATGTGTTTTCCCCGCAATTCATGTGGTTTAAAAAATTAAGAACAAGTATTATGTTCTCCTTCATTATTTCGATAGTGGTAAACATAGGGATGTGGTTTGAACGTTTTGTTATCATTGTAACTTCATTACACAGAGATTATCTTCCATCTTCATGGACGATGTTCTCACCAACATTTGTTGATATTGGGATATTCATAGGTACAATAGGATTTTTCTTTGTGTTGTTCTTATTGTATGCAAGAACATTCCCTGTCATTGCTCAAGCAGAGGTTAAAACAATATTAAAATCTTCTGGAGAGAAGTATAAAAAATTAAGAGACGGTAATCATGACTAACAAAGTAGTTCACGCACTTTACGATGATGACGATGTGCTTTTAAGCGCTGTCAAAGCTATTCGTTCAGATAAGCATCATATAGAAGAGGTGTATACCCCTTTTCCAGTACACGGTCTAGACAAAGCTTTAGGTCTTGAAGACACGCGTATCGCTATTATGGCATTTATATACGGCTGTATAGGTTTATGTGTTGCCGTTGCCATGATGAATTTTATCATGATCGAAGATTGGCCACAAAATATCGGAGGAAAACCTAGCTTTTCATATTTAGAAAATATGCCTTCATTTGTCCCAATTATGTTTGAATTAACGGTATTTTTTGCAGCGCATTTAATGGTGATTACTTTTTATATGAGAAGTAAATTATGGCCTTTCAAAAAAGCAGAAAATCCAAATCCCTTAACCACGGATGATAAATTTTTAATAGAAATTGAACTTCATGACAATGAGAAAGTGCTTACGGCACTTTTGAAGAAGTCAGGTGCAATAGATGTATCAATCATAGAAAAGCCAGAATAGATGAATTACAAAGGCCTTTTAGCGTTACTGATTCTTGTATTAGGAATCCAATCGTGTTCAGACAACTCACGTCCGAATTACCAGTATTTCCCTAATATGTATGAGCCAGTAGGCTATGAAACATATGCAGATTCTGACGCATTTGCTAATGGTATTGAAGCACAGATACCAGTCGAGGGTTCTATTGCTAGAGGTTGGGAGCCTTATGACTATCCTGACACGAATGAAGGATATGAAGCTGCAAAAGCAAATTTGAATTCTACTATTGAAATCACTGATGCAAACCAAGCAAATGGTAAAGAACTATATAGTATTTATTGTGCAGTTTGTCATGGAAATAAAGGCGATGGACAAGGAATTTTAATGACTAGAGAGAAATTTTTAGGAGTTCCGAGTTATGCCGACAGAGAAATTACCCCAGGGAGTATTTATCATGTATTGATGTATGGTAAAAATGCAATGGGATCTCATGCTGGTCAAGTTAATGCTGAAGAGCGTTGGCAAATTGCTCAACATGTAATGGAATTAAGAAGTAAGCTTGTTAAATAATATTAAGGAATTCGAATGATGTATACCTTTCCAAATAAACTTAGAAACTTATCAATTGTCTTTATGATTGTAGGTTTCTTGGGACTAACGTATGGTTTTTTAACTTCGCCAGCTACCATTGAGGAAGCAAAAGCTATGGTGGCTTCAAGCCACGGTGATGGACATGGAGAATCACATGAAACTTCTACAGAGAGTCATGCTGAAGATACATCACATGCTTCTTCAGAGAATCATCAGCTTGCTTCTCAAGATCATGGAGCTGCAACACATGATGAAGGTCATGACGCTAGCCATGATGAGCATCTTTTTCATCAATTAAGCAATAAGCCTTGGGCTGCACTTTATGTAGCTGCTTTTTTCTTTTTCATGATTTCACTTGGTGTGTTAGCCTTCTATGGTATTCAACGAGCTGCGCAAGCGGGTTGGTCTCCTGTCTTGTTCCGAGTCATGGAGGGAATCACAGGATATCTTCTTCCAGGCGGAATAATTGTCATTGTTATCCTCGCTTTATCAGGAATGCATTTTAACCATTTGTTTATTTGGATGGATCCAGAGGTAGTCGCTCACGACAAGCTAATTGCAGGAAAAACAGGTTTTTTAAACCTTCCTTTTTTCTTGGCACGTGCTATTTTCTTTCTTTCGGGATGGTCATTGTACCGTTATTTTTCTAGAAAATTTTCACTTGCTCAAGACGAAGCTACAGACATCTCTAATCACAAAAAGAATTTTAGAATTTCGGCTGCATTTTTAGTTTTCTATATTGTAACAGAATCTATTATGTCATGGGATTGGATTATGTCTATTGATCCACACTGGTTCAGTACATTATTCGGATGGTATGTATTCGCGAGTATGTTTGTTTCTGGAATTACTACAATTGCATTAGTTACAATATATCTAAAGTCAAAAGGATATTTGGAATTTGTGAATGATTCCCATATTCATGATTTAGGAAAATTCATGTTTGGGATAAGTGTCTTTTGGACCTATCTGTGGTTTTCACAATTTATGTTGATCTGGTACTCTAATATTCCAGAAGAGGTAACTTATTTTATTACCCGTATTGAAGATTATAATTTACCCTTCTTTGGTATGGTAGTGATGAATTTTGTTTTCCCTCTTTTGATTTTGATGAATAGTGATTACAAACGAATCAATTACTTTATTGTTATGGCCGGTATAGTAATTATTTTAGGCCATTATATGGATGTATTTAATATGATTATGCCTTCAGCTGTTGGAGACCAGTGGTTTATTGGCGCTGCTGAAATAGGAGGATTTTTGTTCTTCTTGGGTCTATTCATATTTGTAGTATTCAAAGAGTTAACAAAAGCACCTTTATTGGCTGAAGGTGATCCTTATATGGGTGAAAGTGAGCGTTTTCATTATTAAAAAATTTAATCGAAAAGATAAATGAATGTTTTATTGATATTTTCTGTTCTTGTTTTAATCGCTATTGCGCTATGGCAAATCACAAAGATTTTTGAGCTATCGCAAGAAAAGAAAGTGAATACACAAGTGGCGAATGACAAGGATAATGACTTGAATGGAAAGCTAATGTTTGCTTTCCTAATTTTCATTTATGTTTTAACGCTATATTCTTTCTGGGCATACAGTGATGTTTTATTACCAGAGGCGGCCTCAGAACATGGAGGAGATTACGATCAATTGATGTGGATTTCTTTTGCATTGATTTTCTTTGTTCAAACTATTACTCAGGCGTTACTTCACTATTTTTCATACAAATATCGCGGTGAGAAAGGTAAGAAAGCATTGTTCTATGCAGACAATGATAAATTAGAAATGATATGGACTATTATTCCTGTGATTACTTTAGCAGGGCTTATATTATATGGTCTTTACACTTGGACAGATATCATGACTGTTGAAGAAAATGACGAGGCTTTGGTTGTTGAGTTATATGCTCAGCAGTTTAATTGGAAAGCACGTTATGCAGGAGAAGATGGAGTTTTAGGCGATGCAAATGTACGTTTCCTTCAAGACTTTGACGGTAAGAATTTAGTGGGTATTGATGCAACTGATCCTAATGGTTTTGATGATATTATTGTTCAAGAATTGCATTTGCCAGTAGGCAGAGAGGTGATTTTTAAAATGCGTTCTCAAGATGTATTACACTCTGCTTATATGCCTCACTTTAGAGCTCAAATGAATTGTGTTCCAGGGATGATTACTGAATTTGCATTTACACCGAAAACTACTACGGAGGAGATGCGATTAAATCCAGAAATGATTGCCAAGGTTAAGAAGATTAACAAAATCAGATTAGAAAAAAGTAAAGAGTTAGTTGCCAGTGGCGATACTGCTTTAGATCCATACGAATTTGATTATCTTTTATTGTGCAATAAGATATGTGGTGCATCACATTACAATATGCAGATGAAAATAATAGTAGAATCAGAAAAAGATTACGCGAAATGGATTGCTGATCAACAAACCTTTGCAGAAGTTATTCAATAGATTAAAACTTAAAATTATAGATATGTCAACAGCAGCAGCGCAAGTACACGAAGAGGATCACGGGCATCATCACAAAGAAACCTTTGTAACTAAATATG
>Ga0222717_10002562_pt1 | contig 13981 bp, 10 predicted proteins | sample C33_18DmetaG_FD_165053 | JGI IMG/M metagenome (GOLD analysis project Ga0222717, IMG submission 165053) | Estuarine water microbial communities from San Francisco Bay, California, United States - C33_18D | ecosystem: Environmental > Aquatic > Marine > Unclassified | place: USA: California...
AAAGCTATCGTGGACGCAATGTGGGAACATTGTGACGATTATCCGAGAGAAAACGCCGGACCAATTACGGATGCCGTTTGTCTTGTGGACGGCTGCAGCAGTCAGGGATCTCATTCATAGAAAATTCGTAACTACTCAGGTAACAGGTCTGATGGCATGATCGGATTCCCCTGAATTGCTAACATCATCGCGTTAAACAGGTTGTGCTCATTCTTACGCATCGTTGAAATGTAAGATCGGATCCGCCCGAAATCCTCGGCGCCCATCAAGGTGCGAAAGCACCCAGATATCTTCATCTGGAGCTTCATCATTCGCAGATCTCGCTCTGCCAGATTGTTCGTGAAGGGCACGTCTTCACTGATCATAAACCGCAAATAATCTCCTCGACGCTCTTTCAGGCGCTTGATCAAATTCTGTGCCTTGCTCCGCTTCTGCCGCCCTCGCTTTACCGCTTTGACTTCCTCTTCGGGATTCGCCTTGGCTCCTTGGTTGACTAGCCGATCAAATCGCCGATTCCATGAAATCAATTCGGCTTCAGTTAGGCTCCTGCCACGAGCTTTCACCTCCTGATTGGCCTCATACAAATAGCTTACCAACTTTCCAGACCATGACTGGTGGCTCCCTTGTTCACCTACCGCTGTCAGCTCTCTAATCACATGCGCGTTGCAGAGTCCATGATCCGCTCCAGGGCAGAACGCATCGTAGCTACTCAAGCAATCGTGAATCAGATTGCCACCATAACCTCGCAGCACACCGATATCCTGAAACGCTACCGAACCTCGCCGATCATGGATCGCGTAGTAAGTGAACTTCTCGGTGCAGGCCACATGGCACCAGTAGAGCTTCTCCTTCACACGAAGCCCCGTCTCGTCACAGCAAAGCGACACCTGCTTTGAGAGTGTTGATAGAAGCTCTTCTTCGAAGTCCATCAAATGAATGGCCGCCTGTTGGCGAGCCTTGAGGATGGTCCCATCACTCACAGGATGCCCAAATAGATCTGAGAAGATGTCTCCGATACGCTGGAGAGGCAGATGCTGCTGTGTGTGCAAATACACCATGAAGGTGAGGGCACCCGGTCCATATACGGCAGAGGCATTCACTCCCTCGGGAAATCCCTTTTTACAGATTTTCCCAGTGATCGGGTCGCGATACACCGCAGTTCGATATTCCGTCACGACCAACTTTGGCTCTGGCAAATCGAAGACCTGGCGCGTCTCCCAACGCAGGATGTCAGTGTCTGAAAGCGTAGCGCCACTTGGTGCCTTGCTGAGCTTCAATTCCGCGATGTGATCAGGATCTTCCACTTGCTCAAGATGCCGTCCGGCGTGCCCCTTTTGACCGCCACTCTTTCGCTTCGACTTACTTCTACTCTTTGGCGGTTTGCCAGCTCCGTCCTGGCTTGGAGGCTTCGAGCTATTGCTACTATTCTCAGCAAGGCGCCTCTCAAGGTCACAAACGCGCGCTTCGAGTTTGAGGAATAGATCTACAAAGGCCTCGGGATCACGCTTGGCCAACTCAATCAGCCCTTCACGACCGATGCTCTCACTTAGTCTGGGCGATGGTTTGCTCAAGAGAACGCACCGTCGACTAACATCCACCTTATAGCAACTATTTCATTAATATATCTTAACGATCTGAGTAGTTACGATTTTTCCGTGAACTCGATAGAACAGAGCTGCGAGACCAACTCAACTTCTTCCTAACTTTGATGACAAGCGATACCCTAATCTTCATCATTCCGGCCTTTGGCATATTAGCGCTGATCTACACGTTTTGGAAATCGTCATGGGTGGCTAGGCAAGATCCTGGCACTGATAGAATGAAGCGGATTGGGGCGAGCATACAAGAGGGGGCCATGGCTTTTCTCAAGGCAGAGTATCGCGTTCTCGCGATCTTCGTGGTGATTGTGGCGGTACTCCTGGGCTTTGCCGGAATGAGAAGCGAGCATTCTCACCCTCTGGTGGCTCTGTCGTTCATTGTGGGGGCGGCCTGTTCGGCATTGGCTGGGTATATCGGTATGAAAGTGGCGACCAAGGCCAATGTGAGAACGACGAATGCTGCGCGCGACGGCTTGGGGAAGGCCTTGGAGATCGCCTTTGCGGGTGGTTCAGTCATGGGACTCGGTGTCGTTGGTTTGGGGTTGTTAGGATTGGGTTCGCTGTTTGCTATTTTCTCCACCATCTATGGGCGAGGTGCTGCTGATCTTCCTGTTGTTATGAGTATTGTGACAGGATTCTCGTTTGGAGCATCCTCGATTGCTCTCTTTGCCAAGGTTGGCGGTGGCATCTACACAAAGGCTGCCGATGTAGGAGCCGATCTGGTGGGGAAGGTGGAAGCGGGTATTCCTGAGGATCACCCGCTGAATCCAGCGACGATTGCGGACAACGTCGGTGACAACGTCGGTGATGTGGCTGGTATGGGAGCCGATCTTTTCGAATCATACGTAGGCTCTATTATTGCGACCATGGTGCTCGGAACGGTCTTTGTATCGCTTCCAGAGTGTCAGTCTGAGTTCGGGGGGCTTGGTCCTATTCTCTTGCCGCTACTATTGGCAGGCTCGGGTATTGTTACCTCGATTCTAGGAACGTTCTTGGTTAGGGTAAAAGAAGGAGGCAGTCCTCAGATGGCACTGAATATGGGCGAGTTCGGTTCTTCACTTCTCCTGCTTGCTGTAATGGCCTTCCTCACCTCAGCGATGCTCCCGGACACTTGGGGCACGCTAAGAGAAGGGGTGCCTTACACACCTAGTGGCGTGTTTTACGCGATCATGTTTGGCCTCTTTAGTGGTTTGGCGATCGGCAAGATCACTGAGCATTACACCGGTTCGGGCACGAAGCCGGTTCGAAGCATTGCCGAGCAATCGCTGACAGGTTCGGCTACAAACATCATTGCCGGTCTCGGTGTTGGAATGAAATCGACCGCGTTGCCAATCATCGTGTTGGCCGCGGGTATATTGGGAGCTCATCACTTCGCTGGCCTCTATGGCATCGCCATTGCTGCTGTAGGAATGTTATCGAATACGGGTATTCAACTCGCAGTGGATGGCTACGGGCCGATCTCAGACAATGCAGGTGGCATAGCGGAAATGTCAGAGTTGCCACCTGAGGTGCGCCAACGCACGGACAAGTTGGATACGGTGGGGAATACGACGGCTGCGATTGGTAAAGGGTTTGCCATTGGTTCCGCAGCTCTCACAGCCTTGGCTCTGTTCGCTGCTTTCAAGACGTCTTACGAAGCGACGCATGGGACGGTGCTTACGATTGAGATCACGGATCCTAAAGTCATGGCCGCGTTGTTTGTCGGTGGCATGTTACCGTTCTTGTTCTCTGCATTCTCCATGGAAGCAGTCGGACGCGCTGCCATGGCGATGATTAGTGAGGTTCGTCGTCAGTTCTCTAGCATTCCCGAACTGACGAAGGCTCTCGAAGTGATGCGCAAGAACGAAGACAAGCCCATTGCTGAGTGGTCGGAGGCAGACCGCGAGACCTTTGAAGCTGCTGATGGGAAGCCTGAGTATGGCAAATGCGTCGAGATTTCCACCCAGTCTGCAATCAAAGAGATGGTCAAGCCGGGCCTGCTTGCTGTGGCTGCACCGGTGCTTGTCGGGTTCCTTGGGGGAGGCGCTATGCTTGGTGGGTTGCTGGCTGGGGTCACGGTTTGTGGAGTGCTACTAGCACTCTTCCAGTCGAATGCCGGTGGCGCTTGGGACAATGCCAAGAAGATGATCGAAGAAGGTGTCAAGGTGGACGGCGAAACTCACGGCAAAGGCTCAGAGGCTCACAAGGCATCTGTGGTGGGCGATACGGTTGGCGATCCTTTGAAAGACACCTCTGGCCCGTCGCTCAACATCCTCTTGAAGCTGATCTCGGTGGTGGCGCTGGTGATTGCTGGGCTCATCCCTTGAGGGGATTTGCTTTCTTCCCGTTCTCGGGCTAGGCAGATAGCTGAGGCGGTCGTGTTGTGCACCGTTCAGAAAGTCTAAGATGGGAGAGGGATATTGATCTAGAAGACATCACCGCAAGTTGCGGTAACCGCGGGTCGCCAAATTCGTTGTGGTCTACCTATGTAGCGAAAGCTTCACAAAGGAGCCCATGCGGCCCGTGGAATTCTGTACATGTTATGAAAAATGATTACTAGTGCTTGTTTGCCTATGACCGCTGAAACCCATATTGAAGAGTCGCTGCCACCGATTGGCTTTGTAGCAGATCTGGAGCCCGATGTACGTGCTCGCCTAACTGCGGCTGGGCAGTTTACGGAATGTCCTGTTGGTTCCTTGTTGGCCGTCCAGGGGCGAGCCCATAACGTCATGTCATTGATTCTTTCTGGTCGTGTCAGTGTGATCGTTCAAGCGCATGGAGATCTTGTTGAGCTTGGTTTGTTGAAGTCTGGAGACGTCGTCGGTGAAATGAGCCTCATTGATCCGTTAGTAGCGAGTTCCACCGCGCGTGTGACTGAAGGATCTGCACGTCTCTGGACGATCGAACACGAAGCGTTTGATTTGTTTGTAGAAGCAGATCCCAAAGCTGGGCGTGAGTTGTTCAAAGCACTGGGAAAGGTGCTTTGTCGCCGCGTCCGCATGGATAGCGAGTTGATGCTGCGCAAAGCTGAGGAGCTTCGCTCGCACTTCCTGGACATCGACTACTAGAGTTCTCCTTGATTCACTGGAGGACTGGCTTGTCATGCCGTTTGTAGGTGCATAGATTCGCCGCATGGCGGACCCTTCATCTTCTCCTCACAAGCCCTACATTCCGGCATCGACGACGTTGCCAGAGATCACGGTCAAGGCGGTGATTCTTGGTGCCGTGCTCTCGGTCGTCCTCGCGAGTGCGAACACTTATCTTGGATTGTTTGCTGGAATGACCGTGTCGGCATCGATTCCGGCCGCCGTCATTTCGATGGCTATTCTCCGGGCGTTTAAGAATCACAACATTCTCGAGAATAACATCGTGCAAACGTCGGCCTCGGCCGGCGAAAGTCTAGCCGCTGGGGTTATCTTCACGTTTCCTGCTTTAGTCATTCTGGGTGTGTGGACCGAGTTCAAATACTGGGAGGTGACCGCCATCGCGGGAATCGGTGGATTGTTAGGCGTGCTCTTCACGGTGCCATTGAGGCGGGCTTTGATTGTGGAGCAGCCTTTGCAGTTTCCCGAAGGATTGGCGACTGCCGAGGTGCTTAAGAGTGGCGAAGCCGGAAAGGGGAGCATTAAAGCTATCCTGTTCGGAGGTTTGGCCGGTGCGGTCATGAAGTTTGGAGCCGCTGGTATGAAGCTCTGGGGAGAGATCGCGGAGAAAGCGAGCTACGTCGGAAGCAGCATTGCCTATTTCGGTTGCAATCTATCTCCCGCCTTGGTTGGGGTTGGCTACATTGTGGGTTTGAACATCGCCGTTCTGGTCTTTATAGGCGGAGCGCTCAATTGGTTTATTGCTATTCCTTACTTGGCCTCACTTGACCCCGTTCAGGGTGAGTCTGCCGTTGATGCGGCCTACGGAATTTGGTCGACCAAGACACGCTATTTAGGCGTTGGTGCAATGATTGTCGGTGGACTTTGGGCTTTGATACAGCTTCGGAGCAGTCTTGTTAAAGGAATCAAATCGGGCTTCGCTGCTTACAAGGCAAAGGCAGCAAGTGGCGAGGATGTTTCTCGGACGGAAAGGGAGTTTCCGATGAATCTCGTTGTGATTTGTGCCGGACTTGCGGTGATTCCATTGGCAATCGTCTTCTGGATGATTACAAAGAGTGTCGTTATCTCCGGATTCATGGCCGTTGCGATGGTTGTTGCAGGTTTCCTTTTCTCTGCCGTGGCGAGTTACATGGCTGGTTTGGTTGGGTCCTCTAATAATCCGATATCGGGTGTGACCATCGCGACGATTCTGACATCAGCACTCCTCTTGTTAGGCCTGCTCAACATTCTAGGCCATGACAAAGAAATTGGTGCCGCTGCAGCCATTCTGATCGGTGCTGTGGTGTGTTGCGCGGCTGCGATCGGAGGAGACAACATGCAGGATTTGAAAGCAGGTCACCTGCTAGGCGCTACACCGCGAAATCAGCAGATCATGCAGGTGATCGGTGTTCTCTCAGCAGCGCTCTTCATGGCACCCGTGCTCGGCCTCATTCAAGAGGCCTACGGCATCGGAGTGCCAACGGCAGAGCATCCTGAACCGCTGTCAGCACCTCAAGCTTCATTGATGGCCGCAGTTGCCAAAGGCGTCTTCGCCGGCGGCTTGCCTTGGGGCATCATGAGCGTGGGCATGGGGATCGCGGTTGCGGTGATCATTCTCGATCAAGCCCTTGCTGCCCGAGGATCCAGTTTCCGAACCCCTGTGCTTGCAGTGGCCGTCGGTATCTACTTACCGTTTGAACTTTCTGTTCCGATCTTGCTAGGTGGCCTGATTGCTCACTTTGCTCGGCGTGGTCGTACTGAGCCGCATCGGGACGGGCTCCTCTTTGCTGCGGGCCTAATAACAGGGGAGGCTTTGCTAGGAATCCTGCTTGCCATTCCGATTGTCTTGTTGGGCAAAGAGGCGCTTGCTGTCTTTGGTGTCCACAAAGGGGCTCTTGCCGGTGTTGTCTTGCTAGCTACCGTAAGTTACTTGATGTATCGCCACGGATCTCGCCAGGAGGAGAATACAGTGTAACGGCCTCAAGGTGGTTCCAGCTCCGCTGTGGGCTCCTCCGCAACAATCCAGAAACCGCGTTCGTCGTTGCCGTAGTCCACGGGCTGCTCGATGACTTCTTTCCCGTCATCCGATCTCGTACGTAACATCGCCGTGTCTTTCCAACCACCGCCTGGATGCATGCTATGTTTGACAGTGTAGACGTATCCTGGCGCGCCCGCCCGTGAGGATGATAACTCCTCCTGTTCCTGAAGGGTTACTCGTGAGTTCCGGGAGCACGTCCGCTCCTGGTGCAGAGCTGATGGTTGGCCCAAAGTCTTCGTAGGCGTGACGCCAGAAAGCGTAGTTCTCGATATGCGCTTCACCGTGTGCGGTTTCGAGCGCCACCATGGTTGATTCGAAGATGGGGTAGGTTGGCCAGATCTCGCCGGGACCGACCTTGGGCTGAATTCCAACGTGGACGTTTCCTCCAATGGCCATCCCGCGTTCGTAGGCTGTGGCTGTTTCAAGGTCTGCAAAGTTGTCCTTGGAGAAGGTCATGATGGTGAGGCCATCGACGACTGTTAGGACATCATTGAACCAAGCGTCGCGATCGGCCGGGCTGGTCCATCCAATCGATCCTGGAATCTTGTCCCAAGTGAAGGGGATGTCGGCATAGATCGGGAGACTACCGTAGCCACCTGCATCCAAAGCCGCTCTGATATCGATGAAGGCATCGAGCAGATGATCTAAGTAGACGCGTTTGCCAGCGTCAGAGGCCGTGCCCCAGTCATCGAGCGACTGCGGCACAAGGTCTAAATGAAGCGCGTCGAATTGTGCGGCAGCCGACGGTGCGGTGTCGTTGAAAGTGATCAAACGATCTGTCACTTTCCCGACGAGCGAGGTGTGTAGGGGATCAGTGAGCGGTGTAGGATCGGCAGCGTCGAACCCTGAAATGAGAAGTTGAGAGTCGATGCCCGCGGCATCCAGTTTCTCGTTCTATGGCCAGATATCCCCGGGATCGTTTTTGGGACGCTGCTTGTAGCTGCCGTAGACTTCCTTGATTCCTTGGAACGTCATGAAGGCGATCGCTTCATCTTCAGCGCCGCCTGTGGCAGGGCCAACAACCAACTCGGAGCTATGGGGACTATCAGAGCCATCGACCTCTGTTGTGTTCCAGAACCACACGCCGCGATGAGGTGCGGCCGGGGCAGCAGTGGCTGAGATGAGGAGGATTCCGCCGATGACGAAAGAAAGCTGTTTCATGGTCTATGAAACGCAATCCTAGGATCTTTGGTATACAGATTTGTGCCAAGCTATGTCCGCTTGGAGAACAGCTTGAGGCAGGCCTGGAGGCGGGGGTGCCGTGCGCGCACGCGGAGAATGCTCTTAGCATTGAGATCTTCGATGATTGCCTGGTGGCCATGGCGAAGACGCCTTAGACAGGCGATGGCGCGGGCTCGAGAAGCGACCCAACTCAACACGAGCACGAGCCACAAGAGCATTGGGAAAACAGCGAGGAGAAAGCTCGTGCCAATAATGGAGAAACTGTCTTTTGGAAAGATTGTGTGGTCGACTGGCTTACTAACAAAGTCATTCACCGCATTGAAGTAATCTTTGTAGAGTGAAATGAATGGCCAGATAAAGATGCTCCAGAAGATGGCCAGGCCAATCAATCCTGTAATCCACGTTGCCACGCGACTCGGTGCTTGAGCATCCAATACTTCTTGAAACAATTCGCTTGAGCGGCTCTGAAGACGCTCAAGTCCTTCGAACTCAACCTCAAGACTATCGTAGTCTGCTTGCTGCGGGCTACGAAGATCACTGCGGATGGCGGCTTCCAAATGATCCACCCGGGGATGAAGTGATTCTTTTACTAACAGTTCGGCATGTTTGCGAAGGCCTTCACTTCGACTTTCATTGAACTCGCGCCCTTGCGTGACGTTCTTCACCGCCGTCATGGCTGAGCCGACAAGGGAGGGCAGGCTGCCGACGAGGAGAAGGGGAACCTTTTCAAGTGCCCCGTGGAGGAGATTCGCCAGACCGACAAAGGCTCGCCAAGGAAAAAAGAGAACGGGGCTTCGCTGCTGAAAGAGCCCGCGTAGTTGCTGGCGTAGCCCGGCGATTACGGCGCGATCGCGATCATCTGCACCTAGCAAACGCTCCAGGGCATCGACCGCGAGGTGGCTTTCGATATGCTGCAGCTCTTGCGCGGCTTCGGCGGTCGCGGGAAGGGCTTTTGAAAGTTCTCCATGCATCTCATCCTGAAACCGGGTTTTCATGCGGAGAAGTTGTGGCTCGAGTAGTTCGTCGAGGTGTTCCGCGCGGACCACATCACGTAGGCGACGTTGGAGTGCCTCAGCAGCGTCAACGGCGCTTTCAGTTTGGCCTGCGAGCTGGAAGTCCGGCACTCGAAGCGGAGAGAGAAGACGAGAGTTTGGAATGGCAGATTGAAGGCGATCGAGAAATCCGCTGATGTCCTGATCTTCGGTGCCAGGCCGGATCTGATTGATGACTGGTAGAATCGTTGCCCCATCGGCATCTTGCAGGTAGTCTAGCAGTGAGGCATCTTCGATGGTGCGGGCTTCGGCGACGAGCACTTTGAGATGGGCGGTCCGCAAAGCGCGGGCCGCGGCTGCTGCTCTGAGTGGGTGGGCCTCGTTGGCACCTGGAACATCAATGAGTGTGTAGTCGCATCCAAGTTTGGCGACATCGCTAGGAACGATGTGGACGCTTTCTTCCACCCGGCGATCGAGATCAGAAATAGGTTCAGAGCTAATCCATTGTATTTTCTCAGTCGTGCCTCGGATGCCTTCGCCGGAGGCCAGTTGCTCCTTAATCGTCTTACTGCGAAGAAGTAGCGAAAGCAGCGTTGTCTTGCCCGCGTTCTTTGGGCCAATAAACGCTATGGCGAATTGATTCAGGCCTTTCTGTTCTGCGAGATCACGCGCGGCGTAACGAAATTCTGCGCATCGTTGGCGCAAGGCGTGATCAGCAGGCCATTGCGACGTGTCGCCGAGGCTGTTCAGCGCCGTCTCGAAATCGTTGGCTACATCCAGGCAAGCATTCAGTGTGGGATTGTCAGAGACCATGAGATCGCAGGGCGTTGAGAGAGGTTTCGTTCAATTGATGGAGAGACCAGTCGCGTTCAGTCACCCCATAGCTGGGCTGATTCAGTTTCGTCTCAACTGTTGGAATCGGGAGATCGCCATTGTCACGATCACGAGGAAGGCCGATAATATCACACACGATGGCATGGAAATTGGAGACTTGCCGAAGACCCAATTTGGAATCGAGCATCTCTTGGAATTCACGTAACTCTTTGGCGCCCAACCCGAGTGAAGCAAGCATTCCCGACACGCCGATAGCATCAACCGTCAGGACCACGAGCGACGTTCCGCCGTCGACCACGACGAGAAGCAAGCCTACTAACATAATGATAACGGATTTAGTGATTCCTCGCTTCGGTGCCTTCTTCCAGAACTGCGAAGTGAGTTCGTCCCACTCGCGGCGGGTGAGATCGCTGCGATCTTCGGCCTGAAACCGGGCCAATATCTCTTCTGCCTCGCCCTTCCAGCGTTTGGCGGGTTGATAGTCGCTGAGGCTTCCGCTCCAAAGCGCGATCACGCGTTGCACATCTTCCGCCGTGATCTTGCTGGCGGCGACGCCACTCTTGCTGCCGCCCAAGGAGCGCTCCAACTCGGCTTTCTTCTCCTTCAGCTCTTTGCCTGGGAGTATCGAGAAGTCTTTGGCCTTGGCGATGAATCCTTCGCAGCTCTTAAAGACACGTCTCACTGGAAGAAGGAGGATCTTCTGCATACGTGGCGCGGTGCGGGTAAGGCTGGCCTCGACACTCTGCAGAATCTCAGGGCTCATGGTGATGCGGATACGGCCACCTTCGGTCAAGAGGCCCTGACACGATGAACGTAGCTTCAGTGAAGCCGCGGAAAGCTCGTTGCTGCTTTCAGTGAGCATCGTCTCCAACCGATGCACGCCGGTTTCAAGATCGGCGTAGAACTCGCTGAGAAGTTCTTGCATGCGTCGACTCTTGATTGCGTGCGGAGTGAGCTCTTTAGCCAGGGCTCTAATGGATCGGTCTTCAGTAATGACGGTGGGCTTGTTAGATTCGGGCTGAGAGTCTAGCTTGAAAAAGCATGGGGAACTAACATCGAGGCGTTCTAGCGAACTGAGCGGGCGATTGGTATCCCACGTTGGCGTGCGCGCGTCATAGTGAGTGGAGAGAAAGTCATACGCGCCGTAGATCAGGGCATCGTTCTGAAGTCCTAGCACCTCGGCGACCTCATTGCGCACGATTTCCGCGGGATCGTCTTTGATCAGATTGACGGCATGAATACGCTGTGCGTCTGGCATTGCTTCGAGAATGGCCTGGAGAGACTTGATCTCCACTTGGCTGCGCGCAAAGACCACAAACACGGCAGCGCAGATTTCTGAAGCGCGACGAACGACTTCCAGTCGAGACTTGGTGGCGTCATCGTTGTTCGCTCGCTGAATGTCTGGGCAATCGAGGATGGCCAGCTTGAGTGTTGAAAGGGCCGTGTCCGTACCGATCAGGGGACAGGCCAACTGGGTGAGGTCATTCTGCTGCCTCCTTGCTTCCCCATCTTCATCAGAAAGAGTTTCTGGTTCGCATTCGAAGACGCGTGTCAGCAATTCCAATAGATTTGCGAAGAAGGATTGATCATCTTTCCAGGATTGCGGGACCCACAGGGTGAATCGTTGACTGCCCTCGCATTGGCCCACACCCCGGAGGACGCGATCACGATTTTTCTGCGAGAGGAAGGAAGCTGTTAGGGACGATTTCCCACTGTTGAGTAAGCCGACGACTGCGGCGATGGGCACGACTCCGAATTTGTGAATGAGCGTGTGTTTCGTTGTGAGCCGTTCGTGAATCTCAGGAGCCCAACGAAGCAGTGCCTCACACGCAGGGATGGTGTCGTTTGTCGGCCAAGTCTGCTCGACGAGAGGCAACGAGCGCAGGCCTTCCCAGCAAGCGTCGACCGCTTGGCTTTGGAAGGCCATTTCCTCGTCTTTGGTGGGCATGGAAGTCCTTAACCGGGCGACTGGTAAGAATCAACCTAGGCTTCTTCTGGAATGGCGCTAGTTGACGCGCCGCATAGGGCCTCCTAAGCGTGGTGGATGCCTCCTCTGTCTGCTGAAACCCTTTCTGCCAATCTGGAGAAGTGGTTTGGCTTTGGCGTGTTTCGCGATGGGCAAGAGAAGGTTGTGCGCTGTTTGTTGGAAGGGCGATCATCGCTGGCCGTCTTTCCAACCGGTGGCGGGAAGTCGCTTTGCTATCAGTTCCCGGCGATGATGCTCGAGGGGGTCACCTTGGTCATCTCTCCCTTGATCGCTCTGATGAAGGATCAGGTTGACGCGCTTCAGCAGCGTGGTTTGCCAGCTGCGCGACTCGATTCGAGCCTCTCGCTTGAAGAGACCCATGAGATTTATGATCAGTTAGGCGCGGGAATTCTCAAATTACTTTACATTGCGCCCGAGCGGCTTTCCAATGAAGGATTTCTGAATCGTCTTGATGGGTTGACGATTGCGATGCTAGCTATCGATGAAGCGCACTGCATTTCAGAGTGGGGGCACAATTTCCGTCCAGACTATTTGAAGCTCGCCCGCTTGGCGAAGACGCTGAAGATCCCGCGTGTCCTTGCGCTGACGGCCACGGCCACGCCGCCCGTAGCCGAGGATATTCGGAGTACTTTTGACATCGCTCCCGGGGATCATGTTCAGCTCAGTTTCCATCGGAGCAATCTAAAGCTGAGGGTGACGCCGTGTAACGAACAAGCGAGACGAACCCTGCTGTTGCAACGTCTTCAAGATAGGCCTGACGTATCCACCATCGTCTACGTGACCTTGCAACACACGGCAGAATCCGTGGCGACATTCCTTCAGAAAGCGGGAGTCAAGGCGCGTGCTTACCATGCAGGTTTGCAGGCAGAAGTGCGCGTGTCTTGTCAGGAAGCGTTCATGTCGGGAGAAATGCCTGTCATCGTGGCGACGATCGCCTTTGGCATGGGGATTGATAAATCGGATATTCGAGGTATCTATCACTACAATGTGCCGAAGAGCCTCGAGAATTACAGTCAAGAAATTGGACGAGCGGGGCGCGATGGTGGCGATGCGGTGTGCGAGATGTTTGCTTGTGCGGATGATCTGATCACATTGGAGAACTTCGCCTATGGAGACACTCCATCTCCTCTAGGATTGCGACATCTGGTAGATCACTTGCTGCGCCAAGGCGATGAGTTTGATGTTTCTTTCTACGACTTGTCCGTGACCAATGACATCCGTCCGTTGGTAGTCTCCACCCTGATGACCTATTTGGAACTGGAAGGGGTCATCACGGCAACGCGTCCATTCTACAATGCTTATCGGACGAGGTTTGTCCGAGGGTTAGAGTTCCTCGTCAACGGCTATGATGAAGAAGAGCAAAGCTTCCTCCGTGAGATGTTCGGCGCAGGGAAGTCTGGATGGGGATGGCTGACGATTCAGCCTGATGAAGTGGGTGCAGCGATTGGTCAGCCGAGGGAACGGGTGGCCAAGGCGGTGAGCGATCTTGAGTCGGCGGGTGATCTCATCGTGAAGCCGACGGGAATTCGGCAAGGGTATCGGGTGCTTAAGCGAGTTTCAAATCCTCGAGCGCTCGAAGACCGCCTGGATAAACTATTCAGGAAGCGGGAGGCGCAGGACATTGGTCGATTACGGCGGGTCGTGGCTCTGGCCGAGGAGTCTGGTTGTCTCACTCAGAGCCTCTTGGCCTACTTTGGAGAGCCTTCGGAGGAGTCGTGTGGGCATTGTTCACGATGTCATGGCGAGTCGGCAGGTCCGCTGCCTCGTTCACCCACTCATGAGTTTTCCGAAGGTGAGATTGAGGCGGTTCAGGGAGTCATTCGGGACAAAGTGCCCGCCTTGAGGTCCTCCAGACAGCTGTCTAGATTTCTCTGCGGCCTTTCTAGCCCAGCAGGGACGCGGGCTCGTTTGTCCCGGCGGGAGGAGTTCGGACTTTTTGACCAGGTGCCGTTTGGACAAGTGCTCGACCTCGTGGAATCTCTCATTCTTGAGTGATTCCGGCCTTGCTGGTTGGAGGATGTGTCCTAGGTTTGCCCAGTCCCAAGCGGAGATTTGGAATTCCGATGACGAATGCACCCTCCCTCAACTCTGCGAGCCAATTGGTTTGGAAATACCTCCAAATGCTGGCCACAGCTTTCACTTCTCCCCCAGTTGATTGGTCTCTGGGAAGGGTGGCTTCGAATCGCTTAGACACGCATGTCGGCCTGAAAGGCACGTTGATCCCAGTTCTTGCGGGACGTCCTTCCAGTCGGCACCTAACCTTAAGCTTACACAAACATGTCAACAGC
>Ga0222717_10002563_pt1 | contig 13980 bp, 13 predicted proteins | sample C33_18DmetaG_FD_165053 | JGI IMG/M metagenome (GOLD analysis project Ga0222717, IMG submission 165053) | Estuarine water microbial communities from San Francisco Bay, California, United States - C33_18D | ecosystem: Environmental > Aquatic > Marine > Unclassified | place: USA: California...
TACAAAGTTTGCTTGATTTGGTGACCACCAATAAGTGGATGTCGCTGTTGGTTCTGTAACTGCTGAACCTGTTGCGGTATTTGTACAATTAGATAAAGTAGAACCAGAATTAGTATACCCTGCTGGAACAGTTATACTAGCCGTATAAGTAGTTAATCCAGATTGATAAGTTGATGGGGTTATACTAACTAAAGTTCCTTGAGTAACACTTGCATCATTAACTAATGAAATCGTATCACCTGTTGTTCCATCTTGTATTGTAAAACCAGCGTCAGAACAAGCAAAAGTTGTTAAAGAACCTGCTACACCATTATCTGCTGTAATAGAATTAGTATCAGCTGTAAATAAACCTGAATCAGAAGTTACAGTTGAACCTTCTGCAGATCCTGGATATATAATTCCCCAAGAATTTATTTCATTTACGGAACCCCACCAAGATTCAGAATATGATTTACCCCAATTAATGTTATTTTGACCGTACCAGTTACTTATGTCTGCCATACTTAATACAATTACTTTTTTTGGTTTTTGTTATATAAGCTAAGTACTGTTTTAACTTATTTACATTTTCTTCTTTTGGTTTATATTTTAAAGGACCCATCCCTCAAAGTTAGCGTTATTATCTGGATATACATCGTCATTATTATTAGAATAATATTCAGGAAACTTACTAGAAGCACTAAAAGTCATATAATCAATAAATCTATCTGTATAATATTGAGCTGTGTTTCTTTCTTTTTGGATTAAAAAATCAACTTCTTCTTTAGATACATTTTCTGCATTTTCTGAATTATGTTTAAATACACCTTTATTAGCTACAGTGTATGCAGCAAAAGGTAAATATTCTACCATAGACCAATGAATTAACATTGGCTTAAGATGATCAGTTACTAGTTCCAAATAATCACCAGTTAAATTATTAGATATAATATCAGCCTCAATTTTATTATATAAATCGGTACCTAAATAATTTTGTATATGTATATCTTGTGCAATTTTTACATATTGTATAAATTTATCCGTATCTACACTCCCACTCATAGAAGTGAATTTAACTATATCTTTTCTTGTTATAAATAACGCTTGTGCCATTTTTTATCTATTTACAAATCCTTGTTTAGGCATATCCTTTGGTCGTTTTGCAACATTAGGATCATTTTTTTCTGGTTTAAAACCTTCTTTTTTTGCCTTATTTATACTTATTTCAGCATTTGGGTTTTTTACATCAGGAGCAACGTCTACTGCCATATATGTTTTTCTCATCCAAAAATGGTGACAACCACCTCCACCTTTATATAACCATATATCGTAAGTATCTTTACCTCCTTCACCCCAACCTGCATTTACTGGTTGCTGACTCATTTGCATAATATCTTCTTTACGATATATTTTTTTAGATTTTATCATTTTAGAACAAAAATCACGGCTTACACTTATTTCATTACCTTCTTTATCTTGTCCTTTTGTTATTTTTAATGGTGCATATTGATAACGTACTTTAAATTTCATTTCTTCTACTTCACCATCTTGATCACTTTTTGCATTTGGTCTTGCAGTACCTGTTGAAGCTAATCCAATCATTTTATCTAAAGCTTCCTCTTGGTCATAATCCACTTTTCTTTCGTCTACTAATTCCCAATTTTCTAAATCTTCATCCTCTCCTAATTCATTTAATAAATCAAAAATTCTTTCATCTGTATTTGGTTTTTCTTTAGATAATTTTACTCCAGTTTCTTCTTCTCTAGCTTCATTTGTAATAGCATTATCTGTTTCAATAAATGCTAATGGTTGTAAAGTTTTAAAGTAAAGTTTCAAACTAATACCGTTAACCGATAAAATATCATCAATACAATCTGTTAAAAGATCTTGATATGGTTTTATAGTTATGTTATCAAAAAGAAGTGCAGCAGTTTTTATTTCGTCTGCATTTGAGCCTAAACCATTATTTTCTGTTCTAATTCCTAAAAGTAATGGACTTGTTACCCTATGAGCTACAATTAATTTAGCTGAACATTCAAATGATAAAAATTCATAATGTGCTGGTGCATCATTTAATGGAATATCATCAACTGTTGTTTTACTTTCGGCATTACTATTAAATGCAATAATTACTTTTTCTCCTCTTGCTCCAGTTAGTTTACGCATTACATCACTTTTAACTTGCAATTGCCTTTCCCTATCCGGTACACCGTTATTAAAGTTTACTACTTTTGTTCCACTAAAACCATTTTGTACATCATTCATTAAATAGTCTGCTATTTCAGATTCTAATTCTGCATAAGCTAAACCACCTTGGTAATCTACAGGACAATAATAATCGTATCCACTTACATATTTTTTTACAATTTTTATTTCAGGTTCATTACCATTACCAAATCCAAAAGCAGCAATTCTTTTTGGTTTATCGCTTCTTTTAATATTTTTCCAATCATGATAATAATAATATGCTTCTATTTGTCCATCTTCATTACATTTTTCTGCTCGTAATGTTTGCCTTGGGAAATGTTCAGCATGTAATACTTTACCTTTTTGGTATAAAACTTGAAATGATCCCTCTCCTAATAACTTTAAATCTAATGTAACCTTTCTTAAACAAGAATCAGAAACTATAGAACGCATTGCAGCGTATTGATCTGGTTTTTGGTTACTATCTAAAGCATCTAAACCTTTACCATAAATCATATTACTAACACCATTAATTATGGAATGGTTAGTAGTTGAATTGGTATAAAGTTCAATTAAATAAGAATAGTAGTCATTGTCATCTCCATATTCTACCCAATCACGATTTTTATCCTCGCTGATTTTAGGTCTATTGTATGAAGCTAAATTAACTATGTGTAAATTATCCATTATAACGTAATAAATTCGTTGTCAGTTTGATTTGATATATATTGACCATCATTTATAGAATATTCTGGTAAATCTATTTGATTTGTACAAAATATTTTATCTCTAAATATAATATCAGTATTTTTAATTTCTATATTGTAGAATACATCCTCTTTTAAATTAAATGTATCACTATATGAATTATAATAAAGTGTACTAGAGATGCCCGTAGTGTCCTGGTTATATACTTCAGTATTTGTAGATTCGTTTACTATTGTAATATTATAACTATTACCTAATGTAAATTGTCTAGGTATAAAGTTTATAGTTTGCACATCAGTGCTTTCTTGTAATACAATCATATTTATATAATAAAAAAACCTTAAGTTTGTTATAAAAAAAAAGAGGTAACATTTTTGCTACCCCTTAATTATCAAAATGAAAAATTATTAATCGTTAGTACCTTGTACAATTGTTACGGTTGCACTTCCCATCCCAGCAAAAGGATCAGCTGAAGTAGCACCACTAACAAAATTAGCAGGTTCTAATTCTTGTCCATTTAGTGTAAGAGTATATCCGGAAAGATCTGCCATAGCAGCACCCGTTACAATAGTTCCACCATTAACGTCAGAACCATGTTCTAATCCCATTAAAAATACATTACCATTATAATCTTCTATTGCTACATGTGGTCTACCGTAAGCTAATAGTTTTAATTCTTTATTATCTTCTTTAGTTAATTTCTTAAGAGATAAAGATAATGTTTGATCAAAGAAAGTTGTTCCGTTTTCTCTAGAAGATGTTATAGCCTGTTCAAAGCTACTTCCACCTTTTAATTCATATTTATAAGCAGAAAATGTTCCCGTCATATCTGTAATTTCATCGTCAGTTTTTGATACAGTACCTAAATCGCCAAAATCAACGAAATAAACTGCTTTTAAACCTCCAACTACATCTTTACAGGGTTCTTTTCTCCCTTTAGTTAAATCACAAGCCATAGTTTTTTTATATTAAAAAAGGGTAGATAGGCACAATTGGCTCACCCACCCTTTAAGTTAGTTAATCTTTTTTACTAGATTCCGTAAGATACAATTTCACTTACGATTCCGTACTGTACACCAGCTGTAAATCTCATTACAACTCTTACATTTTGACTTCCATCAATGTCAGCCATATCAATTACTTTTACTTCGTTTTGATCAGATAAAAGACCCGTTCCAAAATAAAGGTTTGATTTTTCAGCAGCAATTGCTGTATTATCAGCTAATCCATTAGCAACAAACAATTTAACTCCATCAAATGTTAGGCTTCCGTTGTTCCACCATTGAGTTCCCATAGAGTTTGTACCTGCAGCTCCTAAACCAGAAGTTCCAAATCCTCCTAATGCTCTTACATAAGCTCTAGCAATATTTTGAGATACATATATATTCATATCCTCACTTCCGTAGATAGTTGAAGGGATAGCATCGACAATACTTCCTAATTGAGCGATTACATTTGCAGCATCTACAGTTGTACCTGCAATTTTAGAACCACCTGTGTGTGCAGTATCTGCATCTAGTAAAGTAGTTAGTCCATCAAATTGTCCGCTTGTTGCAGTTGAACCTGTCCAGATAGAAGTTTCAGTTCTTTGTGCAACCTTAGAAGCAACATGAGAAATTAAGAAATCACTAAAAGATGATGGTAAGCTATCGTGAGCAGAAAAACCCATTGAAATTGCATCCCAATCATTTTGGAAATCTTTCTTACATAGTTGTAAGTTTACTTGCTGATATTCAGGTTGTAACACTCTTTCGTCAAGTGTAATTGTAGAAGTAGCATCAAAATCACAAGAAGCATCTTTTACTAGATCATCAGTAGATACTGTTTTTAATACTTCTTTAAATTTAATGTTTGGTTTTACGGTAATTCCTCCGTTTTCGATTGTTGAACCACTTAATAGAGCTGCAGAAATATATTGTCCTGCAAATTCTCCAGCATAAGTAGTTGTAATACTTGTTGTAGTTGGCATAATTTATTTATTTTTTAATTTGTGAAATTCTTTGTAATACTCTATCTGCTGTTGTTAATACTCTTTTTTGAGCAAATAGGTTTAAGTTTGGTTTTGATTCAGCTTCAGGATTATGAGTTACTTTTGCAACAGGTTCTTCTACTGCACTTAATTCCTCTTTTACTTCTTCTGCTTCAACACTAAGTTCTTCTTTTTCTTCAGAAACTTCTTCGCTCATTTCTTCTTTAGGTTCGATCATAGATTTGATTTCATCAATCATTGCTTTGACCTCTGCTAAATCTTCTTTAGTAGCATAGTTCATTTCTTCTTTTTCTTCTTCAGCAGCTTCAACTTCTTCTTCTTTAGTTTCTTCTACTGCTCCAATTGATGCAATGATACCTTCTTCTTCTACTTTAAGCATTTCGCCATCTTCGAGGGTATAATCACCTATTGGTAAAGCTACTTTTTCATCTTCGGTAAGTATAAATACTTCACTTCCTGTTACAAAGCTTTCACTTTCAATAACTGTCCCATTTTCAAGAGTAGCTTGTGCTAATTTAACTTCTTCGGATGCTTCGACCCCAACAAGTTCTTTTACTTTATTTAACATATCAGTCGCTTTCATATAATATTACAATAATTATTTTTTAGTTTGTTATAAATTCATTCATTAGTTCCTGTAATATTTCCTATTCCTTGTGCTTTAAAGCTCCCATCACAACATTTTCTAGAATAGGTTTTACCATCTTTGCACATACATGCTCTTTTATCGTTTTTTGGACTCGGGTTGTTTTTGTTCTCCATTAGCTTAAACTTCCATTTTGTGTTCGTTGTATAAAATATATTACATCCCAAATTTCAGCAGTTCCACCGTGGGCTTTAATTCTAATCTCAACTCCATTCTGTACAAAGTTTGTATCAGTATAGTATTGAAATATTTCGTGTTCGCTTTGTATTGTATCATTTCCTTTATAGAACGGAATTACCTTGCTTATTCTCTCAATTTCCCCATCTCCAACAAATCTTAAATCTAAATGAGTTTGATTTGCATTAGGAGTTCTCATTTTAAATACAACTGTAGTAATATACGTATCATTTTCGTTTACACCTAATATTTTTTGTGTAATAGAATCGTAAAATTCTATACTTGAATGGCTTTTTACTACATTACCAGCATTGTTAGGCATTACAACCTCAACTCCGTCTGCTAAATCTAAAGTATCTTGAGAGCCTACATATTCCGTATCGTCATACCTGGCCCAACCTAATGAGCTTATACCACCTTGAGGATAAACTATTACGTTTTGACCGTTATGACCCATGTACAAAGCATCATCTGTACGCATCATAGCTCCATTTTCAATATTTACAGAGTCTACTTCGTTTTGATCAGTATTTTGTACATGAACTCTATATGACGTATTTTTTCTCATTTTTTAATAGGTACACAGTTAGGAACTCTTTTACCATTCTTTGTTTTAAAACCAATCATTTCATAATCTTTCCAACATGGTTCTTTTAATGATGCCTCTAATAAATCTAATTCTTTTAATTTAGAACCAGCCCATCGTAAACCCGCTTTGCCTCCCCATAATAAATAAGAAATAGTTCCACAAGCTTCATTATCTCCTTCTTTATAATATGTAGCTGCTCTAGATAAATAGCTAAACATTCTTTTAATAGTTTCTACAGTTACTGGTTCTTTTTTTGCTAATTGTTGTGCTCTTACTTTACCTACTTGTGTAGCACATTTGTTTTTTATTTTTTTATTTAGCTCAATACCACGTTTTGCATTATTAGATACAGCATCTGGATAATCTGAATAAGATTCTAAATTTTGTTCTCCTAAAATCTCTTTTAATTCTTCTAATAAGTACTCATCTTCTTCTTCTTCGGATAATTCTTTTGGTTCGTTTGGTCTTTCTAATTTATCTGCAAAATAACCTTCTATTGAAAATCCTTTAACTTCACCTGCCTTAACTTGTTTCCAAACATCATCATTATTTACTTTCATAGATACCATCCAAGTTCCAATTGGTACATTTAAATCATAAGATCTACTTTTATCCTGTTCACTTTCTACTATCCAAGATTCTACTGCTGTCAATCCTTTTAAAGGTAATTGATGTTCAAATGTAGAATTGTTTTGGTTACCTCTAATAAAAAATAATTCACTTGCTTTTCTTACTGTATCTTTAGAAAAATAAATATAATATTCTTGTTCACCGTTTCTACGATAAATGGGTTTATTTGGTATTAGTGCAGCGCCCATTAATATTCTTTTTTCTTTATCTATTTCTGCAAGTTTAAATTCTTGATTTTTTAAAGCTACAAAATCAGATTCAATTGCGGGATTTTCTACTACGCTAATAGCTTCAATTCCTGAAACTTCATCATTTTCATCTATAAATAATTCTACTATATCCATATTATTATAATAATTATTTTATTTTTTTGTTATCCAATAGAAGCATTATCAATAATATTTCTATCTAGCGCTTGTGCATTTGTTACTTCATTACTCACAACAAAAGCTTTTACAGGTTTTTGTTCATTGTTACCAATAGCCTGTGCCAATTGATTTTCTGGTGATTCACCTACTATATTAAAAGCTGGTGGTTGAGATTGTTCAGTAGCTACTGGAGCAGAACCACCTACACTTGGACCAGTTGATTGTATTTTTTTAATGTTAGCAAAACCTGCTGCTACTGCTGCACCTGCAGCAACTGCTCCTAAAGCGGGACCCACTATTGGTATACCTGCTAATGATGCATAAGCTGCAGTGGCTCCTTTATATGTTTCAATTGTTGTTTGTGCAATTGCTGCTATTTTACCTGCTTTACTTTCTTCTCCAAATATTGTAGCTAAATCACCCAGGGCATTAGAAGCTAAATCTAATTTTGCATTAGCTGTTAGTTCATCTATTTCTTGTTGCTTATTTGCATTTTCTTGTTGAAAATCAAGTAGCTCGTTGTTAGCATCAGCATAAGCTTGTGTACCTTTTTTATATAAATCTCTTTTTCTTTCTAATCTATTTGTTTCTATTTTATTTTCTTCTTCTGCTAATTCTTTAGCTGCTAACAGTTGCTGATAATCTCCTAATATTCTACTATTTACAAATTCTTGATTTGCTATTTGTCTTGCAGCTGTTGCATCTATATTAGATTGATCTAATTCAAGAGCTTCTTTTTTAAGTGCATTAGAGTTTACATCTTGTTCTGACATAAATCCAGTTATTGTTGCATCAATTGCTTTTTGTTCATTTAAAGCTTCTTGTAAAGCTAAAGCATTGGCATCTGAATCATTTTTATCAAATTGTGCTTGTGCTGCTTTTACTATTAATGCAGCATTTTTTTGCATTGTTTCACTTTGCTTTTCTAAAACAACTTTTAATTGATCATTTGCTTTAATTCTATCTTGAATCGTACTAAATTCATTATCTCTAAGTTGCCTTTGTTTTTCTGCTTGTCTATCATAATCCTCTAATAAACCTTGATTTATTACAGCTGCTAATTCTGATGCTTTATTCATTTCTACAATAGATGTTGCAGTTTCAAGTGTAGACTTTCCATAATCTACAATTTTCCCAGCTACATTACTAACTGTTTCACCAACTTTTTCAACTGTGTTATCAACACCAGTAAATACATCAACAGATTCTAATGCTGCTTCTTTAAGTTTTAACTGTGCTGAAGCAAATTTACCCTCAAATAGAAGTGAAATGGCATCACCCACAAGCCCTAGCGTTTGCCCTAACTCAACGAATCTATTTATTAGGTTGTCATATATCGCATTACCAAAATCCTTTAAAGATTGTACTGGATCAACAAATATGGATTTAAAATAATTTACTACACTACCTACATTAGATTCTAAAAACCTAAATAAATCATTAAAAGCTAAACTTAATACTTCAAAAGTAATACTAAAAAAATCTACTACCTTTTGATTTTCCTCAAATACGGCTTTTAATTGTGCAAATGCTGCAATAGCTAACCCAATACCTAATCCTTTAAGTACCCCACCTATTTTTTTTATACCTCTAGCAGCTAGGTTTGATGATTTTTCTATGTTTTTAACACTCTGTGCTAATTCACTATTGGTTTTATCTACCTCTTTTTGTAGCTTATTATATTCTTTTTGAAACTCATCTAAATTAGCTACAGCCTCTTTATATTTTAATTCTAATTCTGCTTGTATTTTTTGCATTAGCTAAATTTTTTAAAATGTTGGTATGCTTCTTTTATTGAATTAGGGTGTTTATTTTTACCTAAAGCAATATCTATATATTCCCCTCTTTCACGTTGCTCTTTTGCAACTACTAATAAATCTATTATATTTTGTATCATCCTGACGTACTTTCTAAATCTCCTGTATTATTTAATATATTACCAGTACCTCCTCCAAAAGAAGAGCCTGTTACCGTTCCACCTTTAATATAAATTGAAATTTTATTCTGTGGTGTTACATCCCATTTAACATAAGCATCTGAAACATCACCCATATTAAACAAACCATCATTTCCTTGGTTGTTTCTATATTTAAAAGTGTGTGTTATTGGGTACCAAGTTCCTTTAACTGGGTCTGGTACACTTGCAAACCATTTAACGGTTTCTTTATAAGTTGCAACATCCCAATACCCCATTACATTTCTAAACCTAAATGCATTTGTTACACCATTTAAATCAGGTGGGTCAATTTGACTTGAGTAAGTTAAATATCCAAAATCAAGTGTAGCGTGACAAAAAGTACAAGTCCCTGTTAAATCTGTACCAACAAAACTACTTAAAAATTCTCCAGTTCCATTTTTATATTGATTAACTGCAGCTGCTACAGTTGAGACTGTTTTAACATCTGAAATTGCATCTGCAAAATCATTTTTGCTATCAGTGTTAGTTCTAGCATAAAACCTCCAGTAATATGTTTGTGGATGAGTTAAACCGCTTTTTTCGTAATTTACAACCTTAGGCACTGTAAAAAAAGAAGTGGTTAAATAAGGAACTGCAAATACGCCATTTGTTCCTTTTAATACATCAACATCATCGCTTCCTGTTAAGTCTGTTTCTGTTGTAGAATATAAAAATCCATATTCAACTAGCTTTTCTGTATCGCCTATTTTACCCATTCCAGTAATTTCGTAATTAAAAAAAACGGATGTTGACGTTGGAACCGTTACTTGATATTCTCTAATTGTTGGTGGTGTTACAACTAAAGGGACATTATCATAAATTGGTGTAGGATCATTAGGGGGAATTACATCTGGAACAACAGTTGTTATATCCGGTATAGTAAATTCAGTATCAGAACCCGCATCTGCTGTAATAACAAAATCATCTGAAGTTGTAATCGTGGTGTCAGCAGTTATATTACTTGAAGCTACTAATAATAGAGTGTTATAACTTATCTCTTCAAATATATTTGTTAATTCTAAAGTACTTAAATTGTTTTCAAAATTAGTGGTAATTTTATTTATTCTATATATATCATCAAAAACTATAATTTTATCAGCTAGATTTAATTTTATAGTTACTTCAATTGGTAAATATGCTTGTACAGTTGTTAGTCTTTTTCTAACATCAAACATATCTTTCACATAGTTTTTATAGAAGCTTTTAAATAATGTTGTTGATTCTGGCCTCTTTGTATATTCATCGTATTCTTCATTGAAGTTAATACTTTGGCTAGCAAGTAAACCACCTAAATCACCAGAAAATATTGAGTTTCTATTTAATGGCATATAGGGCTGAACTATATTTTGAACCGTAGTTCCATCTAATTCTATAACATAAATACCACTAACTAAAGGTTTTTTTGCATAAAATAAAAGAGGTTTACCTAAATAAGGTTCTTGATTTTCATCAACAGAATAACCATATTGTATTGCTCCACCTATATTCTCATATTTAAAATGCTCAAAAGGTAATTTTATTTCGTATTTGCTACCTTCTGTTTTATTATCATCTGGTGTATAACTCAAAGAACCCCATTCTTTATTTGCTAATTGTTTGTGATTGTTTGCTAAAAACGAACCTGTTCCCTCATAGCTAAAATCCAATTCTTTAAATGGTATTACTGTATTTACAGTTGTGCTAGATTTATCTAAATCCTTTGTAATATCCCAAACTTGCGAACTAGAATCATAAAAGTCGTCAAGTGTTTTTATTACAATTACACCATCATTATCTTGATATGCCGTAAGATTAAACATTTTAAATATACCGGTAATAAAGTCTATAACTTTCATCTCTGGTATAATGGTCGTAATATTTACATCTCTATCAACATCAAAAGAAGTAGTTCCTGAAAAAGTTATATCTTTTTTAGTTTTAAATATATTGTTTTTTTCTTCTATAACATTAACACTAATATTAAAATTAGTTTGTAAATCAGTTTCTATAAAAAAAGTATAATCTGATGATGGGATATCAAAATATTCACTTACTGTTTCATCAGTTAAATCATCATAACGTTTAAAATCTTCTCCATTTTTTTTAATCACAAGATTATATTCATTACTAGTAGATGGAGTTACAGTTATACTCATTGTTCTAGAAGCATTATCAGAACTATAAATATTATTAAAAGACTTACTACCTACACCAGAGATCTTACTAGTGTCACCTATTATATTCCCTAAATTTGTTATTTGATATTGTGCAGCTTGATCCGCAAACATACCACCTTCTTTATTATGTAACCACATGTAAAGGTTGTAATAAGAATCATTTGTACTATTAAAAAAATCCTCACTAAATTTAAGGTTATATCCTTGTTGGTTTTCAATAGCTTTTATTATTGCATGTATTCTTATCGCTGGTTTTAATTGTGTCATTGGTACACCACCTAAACCTACATTATAAACATTACCACTATTTGGGGTAGTTAAATCAAAAATTAATCTACCAGTATGAGTTATTAAAGGAAAAATTATTGCATCCTCTATTACACCTTCATAAAAATTTACATCTTTTCCATTGGCCATATATTCTGCTACATTTGCAGAAGAGTATGTAAAATCAAATAAACTTAATTTATTTAAATTTGATAATTTATCTTCACTTAAAACATCTTTTAAATTTACAGTATTACCAAAGAAAGTAATTTTATAAGTATGAGGTTCATTATTTTTTAACTGTACACCTTCAAATTTTATCTTACCATTTTTAAAAGGTTTATAATTAAGAAATAGTTCAGCATCTTTTTTCTTTCTTGCGTCAAAATGTTCAAACTCATTTGATTCTGTATTATAACTTCTTAAATTAAAATTATAAAAATGTTTAAATATTTTATTATTTATTTTAGAAGCAGGTACATTAAAAGTTTTAGTATAATCAGTAAATATTTTTGATATATCTTTAATATCTTGTATTGACTGTGTAAGGCTTATACTTTCATCCTTATAAAGTTCTACCTGTTTACCTTCTATATATAGTTGTAACTGTAACATTAACGCACATTATTTATCTTGTCAAAAGCGAATTCAAAATCTACCGTATAATTAATTAATTTATCATTTAATACTGTTTTATATTGAAGTGATTTTGTTGATGGAATTATAGGTAATGTTTTACCTTCATATCTTACCCAAACATTTTCACTAAAAAACAGTTCTTCAATAGTTTGATTCATGTCCTCTTTAACAAATCCGGTATTCATAGATAAACTTGTTTTAGAGTTTATATTATACCTTTGTCTTTGACCTTCAGATGTATTATATGTAGCGGTATTATTTGTTACAGTATTTCGTTTAAAAGTCTCATCAGTTATATTAGTTCTTTCTGTAGTTTTCTTAAAAAAGTATATATCTTGAAAAGCTCCAAATTTATTTGTAAAAGTTATTTTAACAGGTGTAAATTTAGGTTCACATAAATTAGTAACTTTTATTGTTTTTAAAAGTGTTGTATCATCCGTATCATAAATCTGAATATTAGAACTATTTTGTGGAATAGTAACATACTGAATTTTTTGATTCGTATTACCATTATCAGTTATCTGTGTATCAGTAGAATCGATAGAAACTTTTCCAACTCCTTCTGCAAATATTGGTAATTTACCTTCAGTATTTTCAGGTAGATAAATATTTTCTGCACTTATAAATACACTTCTTGATAATTCAGGATTAGTTCCATCTTCAAAATATCCATATCCATCAGTTGCTATAAAATCAAATGTTTGTGGATTGCTATAAGTAAAAGGTTCATCAGCTTCATTAAAATATTCCACAACTGCTCTAACCCACCTTGTATGAGAACTATAATCGTCATTAAAATATATGTCTATATAATCTCTAACAAGTTCACCTATCTCTAAATTAATATTAGAGTGTGTGTCTATTCTTGATTTATTTATTTGATATTGCTGTATTGTTGGTTGGTTTGTTATTAAACCTTCCCATATATACAAATCTAATTTTATTCTTTTTAAAGCCATATTAATATTGAATTTCTCCTCCTCTACCCTTATCTGCTTGGCAGTTTGCTAACAATACATCAATTACTATTCCTGATGAATCTATTTGAATTACATTAAAATCAGTTCCTACGTTTCCAAATCCAGAAGAAACAAATGTACCAACACCATAATATAAATTCCTTCCGTTAAATGCAGATCCATTTTTACAAATTTGCGCTCCCAAATTACTTGGAATAAGTCCTGTAGCTGTACTTAAAACTAAAGTTGATGCTGTATAGTTTGAATCACAAAAATCACCAGAATTATTTTTACCAGTTGTTAAGAAAAGTTCAGTTGAACCACATATAGAAACTGTGGCTGGTTGTGTTATTGTTTTAGTACAAGTAAAATTAGTTCCTGCATTTTGGTAACCATTTGGTATTTGAACTTGAAAATCTACTACTCTTGTGGTATCTGTTGTAACTGTTCCGAAAGGTGGACTTGGTTGTGTAAAGCTAACTACTGTACCATTTGCTGCACTACCTAAATTAATAGCTCCACTTTTACTTATTGTTTGGCCTGTTAAACCAGCTATTCCACAAGTAAAAACAGGATCTATTCCAACTGAAGGTTGGTTAAACGTATGTGAACAACAAACTGTTGCACCAGCATTATCATAACCAGCTGGAACTGTTAAATCAAAATATAAAGTAACTGATCTTGTTGAACCTGTGCTATTAGGGTCTGCTGTATATGTTGAGCCAGAA
>Ga0222717_10002564_pt1 | contig 13979 bp, 17 predicted proteins | sample C33_18DmetaG_FD_165053 | JGI IMG/M metagenome (GOLD analysis project Ga0222717, IMG submission 165053) | Estuarine water microbial communities from San Francisco Bay, California, United States - C33_18D | ecosystem: Environmental > Aquatic > Marine > Unclassified | place: USA: California...
TAAAAATTTATTAACACTACCATCCCCGTTGAACTTAGGAACAATAGTAACAGGCATAGTCTTGTTGTTTAAAGTAGTATCTATGCCTTCCAGTTCAGCTGCTGCTCTTATATCTGTTCCCCAACCCACCGTCTCTATCCAACTACCTTCTCCGTACTCTTCTTTATCTTTTGATTCAAAGCGTACATAGTAATCGTCTTGGGCTATATCAGCATCACCACGAACTTTCACACGGAAACCACTAAAGCACCGCTTAGGTAAGTCCACGATACTGTCTACTTCTTTATAAGCTACACCTAAACCTTGATTAGCTAAACCATCTTCGGTCCTTATCGTAAAGTCTTGGTCTCCCTCAATCTTAATAACAGCTCCTTTTCTTTCTACTGTATAATTAGTAGCTAAGAAACTGTTAGTAAAAGTCGGCATAGTACCGTGAGCACCTGAAGTAGTGAAGTTACTCTTATAAGATTCAGTATACGACACTCCTTTATTACGAGCACGAGCTGGCCATTGATAATGATAGAATACTAAATGCCTTGTTATCGTCAGCTTTAAAGTGTCGTTCGCTAAAGCGTTGTCATAACCTGTTCCGTGATGTGTTAACTCGCTGGAGCTAACAATTCCGTTCTTAAATATTACAGTACCCTTAGCACCAAATCCTATTTGATCTGTGTGTGCGTTAGTAGCGTATTGAGCAATAGAGAACTCATACTGAACATTAACATATCCTTCTTTATAAGCAGGTAACTCTGTTCTTCCGCTGTCGTATTCCCAACCCGATCCACCTGTCAACAGAGCTGAGCTTATGCGTTTGTCAGTTGATAAGTAAGCATTTAAAACTATCTCTAAGTCCTGTGCTATAACTTCTGTGTCTGCGTGTACTCCGTGAGAACTTGATCCACTTTCGTAAGTATGACCAGCAGGTGGTGTTTTGTTACTAGTTAAGCCTGATCCTCCATGAGGTACTTCTTTACCGTCTAACAATACATTGTATGTCTTCTCGTAATCACCAAGCTTAACAAAGACTAACGCTTCGTACTTACCTTCGTCGTTTACTATTGTCTTACTCTTCAGATCAGGAGAGTTACTTATTTCAACTTGCTTACTCTTATTAACAAGAAAGGTATAGTCAGCTACCGTCAGTGCTCGTAGTTCCTGTGCAGGGTTTGTTATACCACTCAAGTAAGACTGAGCAATAGAAGTAGTAACAACAGGAATAGAAGTACCTAGTGATAAATTGTAAGCACTGACGCTACCACCTAACGATACATTGATAACATACTTGTTCTTCTCGTCCCGTTTAACAAAGTGAGTGAATAGATTAGTAGGCTGACTACTGTCTACATTCTTAACGTAGCTAGTGTGTGGTCTCTTTACCAAGCCTTCAACAACAGTAGCCCAAGCGTTTATCTGCTCGTCACACTGTCCAGGGTATCTTAGGTTATCGGGTTGTTGTGATACGCCCTGAGCTAAGTTGGGTACACTGTTAACTAACAGAGGCATTATCTATCAAGTACTCGTAAGACGCTGTAGTTGTCGAAGATCGTTCTGTCGGCTGCTTCAGAGTCAGCGTCAATAGCACGTGCTTTAGCTTCTATCTCATCACGAGTAGCGAAGCCTTCTATCTCACGACTACCTAAGAAACGAGCAGCAAATATACGTGCAGCTTTAACTGCTATATAATGTCTGAATTGTTCAGGTAGTTCTTCAAAGGGTAAATCAAAAGTAATGGAGGCTTTAACCTCCTTGGACCATACATCCGTGTGATTCTTGCGGTCGTATAATTTAGTACCGCGTTGCACAGGATCAGTGTCCGTATAAAGTTGTGGGTCAAGATCAACTCGTAACGTATTGTTAGGTAGTATAATCTTACTGTCGAAAGTGTTAGGAGTAAGAACGTATTCGTGTTCTGTATTGAAATGCCATCCTTCTGATTGTACGGCTCGACTCGTCTCGTCTAATGTATTCTCAGCTTGAACAACGGTAACTGGTACTGCTGTTCCTCCTAGTGAGTTGACGGGTGTTTCTCCGATGACGCTAATCATCGTGTTAACTGCATTGAGTTTAGTTGTCAGAGCCATAATAAAAAGGAATCTCGGAGAAGGGAGCGGAACGAATCACAGACCTCCCAACACCGAGAGAAAGTAGGTTAAGCTACTAGTTCGATAGCACACTCAGGACGGAGAACTCCGTGACCCATTGCGTACTTAGCGACAAACAATGTACCTTGACGCTCAATCTGATATTCAGACTCAGTAGCAAGATCAAGTAGTTTGACGGTTCCTACAGCAGCAGAGTGAGAAATGATTCCCAAGCTGTTACGGAAGTCTCCGTTGTATCCTACACCACCAGCACCAAACACGTCATTAGCAGAAGATCCGTCTCCAGTAGAAACAGCTGATAAGTCAGTTGATGGGATGTGGTTAGATTTAAGAATGCTGATTCCAGCGATCTGTGGTATTTGTCCTGAAGCAAGACTTCCTTGACCACCGATGTCAGAGTTAACAGCAGAAACAAGGCTGAAGCTATTAGAGCTGTCTGCACCTGTTACTAACTTGTAGTACTCTTGTGGACGAAGAACGCAGAAACGACCGTCACTAGGAACGTCATTCTCGTCAAGCTTCTGAGCAGCAGTAAAGAAAGCAGCAACAAGGTCAGCACCTGTAGTTGCAGCAACTGTACCTGGCGTATCAGGAGCAGAGAAGTCGTTATTAGCTACGTCAAGCTGTCCACCTGAAACGCCTACTTGAGTCAAGTTAGCAGAATCACGAGCAGCTGCACAGAATACTTTAGCTAAAGCAGTATCGAAACGTTTAGCAAGAGCCTTACCCAACTCGTTAGCGTAGACGCTGCGGATGTCGTAGTGGTTCTTAACGTCGTCGATGTTAGCTAAGAAAGTAGAAGCAACAAGCATCTTATCGATGGTGATGATCTTCTCAGTCTTAGCGATGTCGCTCAAGTAACTGTTACCTCCGTCAGCAATGTTCTCGCCTGGAGTGTGGTAGTTAGCCGAAGCAATACCCGTTACTGGGAACTGTGCGGACTTACCGTTTTCGATCGTTCTGATTGTATGTAGTGCCTTGAATACGTTGGACTCGTCGAATGTTTGCAGAATCTCTCCAGAAAATTTCTTGAGAAACAAAGCATCGTTGTCAGCTCCACCTTCAATAAGACCTACGCGACTTGGGGATGTATTTCCATTTGCCATAATATATAGTCTCCTATGTTTTTGTTGTTGATATAGTTAGTTGTTGGTTGGTTGACTCTTACTTCTTTCGTGCTCACAGGATTGTCTACCGCAGTAGGTCTAGGGACTAATTGTCGCAATCGTCTATAAATTATATATGTTACCGATTACTATAAGACCAATAAATACACCAATTGTCAACACTAGTGCTTTCTCTCTAGTCTTTAAGCCACGGTATATCCGCAGTAATCGCTTAACTTGAAACTCCATTCTTTGTCTTCTTGTGAACGTACCTCGTATATATGATCGGTATGACATTCCATAAGACTACACCCACGAGGCATAGTTTTAGCAAGCCATAAATTTCTGTCAACATACCGTCAAAGAAGCCATCATCCATAGATTCGTCTAGCTGATTCTTAACAAGTTGCTGTACATCTCCCTCACTTAACGCCTTTACTTGATCCGTTAAATGTTTGTTTTCTTCCACATATTTGGATACTTCTCCCACTCCCCATCCGAGGGCAGCACCACCAGCAGCAGCACCAGGACCACCAAGGCTACCAACAGCAGCACCACCTGTGGCTCCTAAAGCAGGATAGAATGAAGCCTTGGAACACCCGTTAAAGAAACTCCCGAAACCCAATAAAACGAGAGAAAATAAAATACGGATGTGTCCAAGGCTTCTCACACACTATTAATATATAGAAAGTACTAGAACTTACTCACTGAGAGTCGTCTGTCAACCTCATTATGATAAGCTTTATCGCCACTCTTATATCGAGGGTCTGCTTGAGCACGCGCTAACTCCTGCATGGATTGATAAGGCATTGTAGATGAACCACTTAGCCCTCCTTGTACAAGCTGTGGTTTAGAACCGTTAGCATTTTGAAACCTTGCGTATAATCCTTGGACTGCTAACTTAGCTTGTTGTACTGTGCCTGATGTAACGGCTTCGTCGAAAGTGTCGATCTCTTCTTGCGGTAATTGTTCGTTGGCCCATTCAGCCATAGCATCGTAGTCATTACCTGCCACTCCTTTGATCTGTGCTTCTTCTGTTTGCAGTAAAGCTTGTTGACCAGCAGCGTAACTATCGACGATGTCACGAGGCAATCCTATCCCTTCAAGTTTCTTATAAGTGTCTTCGGAAAGTTTACCATCATTAGCAAAGAACTCCTGACTAGCTTCAACAACAGCTTCGTTATAATTACTAACTTCTTCTGTGGACTCATCTTGTTGTTGTTCTTCTTGATTAACTTGTTGTTCAACTTCTTCAGGGTTATTAGCTCCGATCTTTGCTTCCAACTCGGTGTATGATTTAGCCATAGCTTCCGCTGATGCGAACTTTTCAGGTAACCACTCAGGACGCTCTTGTGTTTCCTCAACTTGTGGCTCCTCTTGTTGAACTTCAACCGCTTCTTCAGCTTCGGGTTCGATCTCATTCGGTGCTTTATCGTTTATCTCTACTCGGTGTAATTCTGCCATTGTATGTTATTCCTCTGGTGGTGGTTGTTCTTGTGTTGCCATGTACTGCTCCTGTGCAGCATTGATAGCAGGTGCTACAGCAGGTCCACCCAACTTCATCATCATCTCTTGTTGTTGAGCTTGTTGCATAGCTTGTTCAATTTCTTCCTGCGTCTTAATAAGACCTTCAGTTTCAATACCAAGAGCAGTAGCACGACGCTTAAAGTAATCAGATACATTGAGGTATTGTGTTACTGCTTGTGGTCCTACTATTTGGTTAGCACCTGCAAGGAATAGATCAAGTCGTTGTAAGTCGTTACCTCTACCTAAAGCTTCAACACCAGTAACTATAGTAGGCTTAACAATATCTTTAGGTAGCTTAGGTAGTCTCTTCTCTTTGGACATCTTATCCATCAAGCGAGTAACGATAGGTAGTTGTAGTTCTTGTGACAACAGAGAGTAGAGACCGCCAAGGGCAGCTTCCAGTTCTTGACTGAGCATTCTTATTTCCTCAGCGGTCACTCTCTCAGCGTCTCTAACAACCCCACTTGTCAGAAGAAAGGCTTGGCTCAATCTATCCGTAATACCCTGCATAGTAGTCTGAGCAGTACGGAAGTCATTGAACTTATTAAGTTGTAACACAGATACATCTCCGTCAGACCCTTGTACGATTGCACCATTAGGAGCTTCAGCTAATGTCCTGGCTCTAGTTGTACCGTTAGGATTAACCATGAACAATACTTTAGCTGCTGCTGCACTACCTTCTACGATAGCTTTTGTTAATGCTTCAAGGGACTTGATGTCTCCTATGTACTCTTCAACAAAACCTCTACCGTAATCTTCACCATCTATCTGAGTGTAGCGTAGTGGTAACCAAGGTGACTTATCAATAGGATACTCACCGATACTTTCCTCGATGACCATACCTTTTACGTCTTGTTTTACTTTAAATTTATCTCCTTCTCGGATGACTGAAGTGTAGAGGTCGCAAGTATTCTCCTTCTCTTGACGGTATACTTCTTCTCTTACACTCTCAGGTAACATCATAGGTGCTACTGTTTCTTTGATAGCTATATGTGTTACGTTACCCATAGGGTCTCTCTTAACTACATAGCGATCTAAGCGGAACACACGCATACCACCTTCATCAGGTAAGTACAATAGACTGTTACCACTGATAAGTAAGTTCTTCAGTGCTTGGAATATACCGTTCCTAAAGTTCTGTATCTCAACCTCTTGTGAAACACTACGCTCCACATCAGCTAATGCTTTCTCTAAGTCAGTACGTAACTGCTCTGCTCCTTCTGGTCCTAGCTCAGCCTTGGCTTTATCTAACTCATAGCGATCTATGACTAGACGGAAGAAGGGAGCGTTAGGTGGAAGTAGTGCAAGCAATAACTTACTACTTAGATTCAGTACACCTCTAGCTCCTATACCTTGATAAGGTGTGTAGTATTTAGTAGCGAAGTTGTGACCGTCAGGTGGTAGAACATAAGGTAGAGTCAACTCAGAAGAAGTACGACCTCTATCTAAGTATGAGTACCGTTGGTTCTCTAAGCTGTGGTAAAGTCCTTGTGCTGTTTCTTCCATCTATCTTATGTCCCTGTGTAGTACTGCCAATCCGTACCATCGTAGACATATATGCGAACAACATCAGAAGCTAAGTAAGTAGTACCAACAGGGTCACCCGATCTAGCTTCTATGTTTGCTTGTATATCGTAGTAGGCTTGAAAGGTGTTATCAAAATTATCTAACGGGTAAGTAGTTCCCCAACTCGGTACAACAAATTGAGAGGGATTATTAAACTCCGATGGAGAAGGCATGACTTAAAGTCCTTCAACGGAACCCGTAGCAAACACATCGTAACTTCCGTCTGTGTAAGCTGTGATCGAAGCTCTTATCTTTTCGTAGTGTCCGTGGTCATCTCTGATTAGAGTGTTACCTGTGGCGACGATAGTACGACTGTCTACTGTTCTCCAGACATCACCGATATAAGCTTCAATTGCTACAGTAGCTCCTGAAGTTACACCTGTTGATTCTATACAGTACGTCCAGCCCTTAGACCTTTCGACACTAAATGAACTACCTGCCGCAGCTGAAGTACCTGCTGAAAGTAGAGTTAGTTTTGCGAGAGAGCGAAGCATGATTTATATCCTTTTGTTATTTGTTACGATGAAAGCTGTACGCCTGTGCCACCACTACCACCCATAGCTACAGACGGACGACGAACTGTCAACTGAGCCGTACCTCTACGACGCTTCGGTGCTTTCCTTGCTTGTGCTTGTGTTACAGCTTTACTCTCAGGTTCGAATGTCGAAGCAGGAGGCAGTGCAGGAGGTGGAGGTGGTGCTGGAATTTTAGGCGATGACATACACATAGTATTAATCCTTGGTAATAATGTTATCTTGAAGTTGTTCGTCGTATATATTTTTTAAGTAGTTAATTACACTACGTTGTCCTGCTTTATACCATACCATTCTCTCTTCGTCTGTCAAGAGGGGACATTTATCAGGGTACAACTTGTCAAGCTTATCTATCAAATCTTTGCTGAGAGCAGGGAGTACTAGTTCGTCATTCATCTATGCCTTCCGTCCATACATATATAGGTGTCATCTCTCCTACATAAGCACACCCTATGTTGTGGTCGAAGTACTCTATAGCTTCTTCCATACTCATCTCATCCCGTATCATTAGCGTCTCGATTATTCTTTCTATAGAGTACACCATCCTTAGCTGCTTATAATCCTGACCTATAATAGCTTCGTCGTGTCCGTCTACTTTAAGTGGTTCGTCGTTATTCATCGTTCTCTATATCGTCTAGTTCTAGTGGTAAATTACCACGCTTTATCTGATCCTTGATCCATATCCAAGCAGTAGCATTCCAGAGTATAGCACCTGCGTGGTCTTCAGAGTTGTCTCCTTCAGCTAATGCTAACAGGTGTCTGAACATACTGTCGTACAGTCTTGTTAACGGGAATCCTTTTCGCCAGTTGTTGTCTCCATAAAGCTTTCCGCCATCTTCAAATCTTTTGGCGAGCGAGCGTAAGGCGATCGGAGGTATAAGGCTGGGTCGTCCCCGTCCAATGTCCCCGTCACGTTTAGCCCCTGTGGTGAAATCTTTAGTATATCCTTGGTTTGGTAGTTTCTCGGTGTCCATAGTTTTTTAATAGTATTAGTTCTGAAGCTGTAGTTATCTGCTCGTAGTAGTCGTGCCATCCAAGCGTTCATTAATGCGTCTTGTTCTGTGAGTCCTGCTTTCTCGTAAGCTTTAACAACTGTCTCCCAAGTGTATCCGTCTTTGTCCAATAATTTTTTAGCCCCAACTGGACCGACTCTAGGTACACCACTGAATCCATCTGTTGCATCTCCCATTATGGTTTGCATCAAGTGAAAGTTATCTGCTTCCTCTTCTGTTGGATGGTGGTACTCTCCTTTGTTGTAGTCGTAGAAGACACCAGGCACTGACTTAAAATCTTTATCGATGCTGACTATAACAGTCTCCTCATCCATCTCTTTGTCAGTAGCTAGTATAGATATAACATCATCAGCTTCTAAGTTAGGCCACATCTGTCCGTCGAACTCCTCGATGATCCACTGCTTAACTTGTCTAAGTATGATCGGCAGTCTGCTCTTTGATCTGTTAGCTTTGTAGTCAGGGTTCAAGATGCGTCGGAAGTTAGCACGATCAGTCAAGCACATGACAACTCTATCTGTCTTCATCATGTCCTTGAACTCTTCCACTCTGTTAACGACACGAGCTTTAGCCATTGCCATGTCAGCGTGTACCGTCCACATCTCCTCCTTCCACTCGATTGATTCTTCTGCAACAATAGCTGCTTCAAACGCTAGAACATCAGCGTCTATTAATAGGGTTGTTTTCTTACTCATAGTATAAGCTCCAGTTCTCTTGGTATTTTTTATATTTACTTTTTGATGTGTGCTCAGGGTTTAGCTTGATCGATACACCGTTGATTTCATTGCGTGGTATCATCCACCACATCTTCGCAGGTCCAACATAACAACCTACCACATCAATCGAATCACACATGGGGTCTTTGTTCCTGCATCCTGCACTAGTATTAAGTTGATAGCTTTCACCTGGTGTCTTTGTGTTAGTCGATTTAATCTGTACCTTGAGTGTACCTGCTGGACAAGTGACGATGAAGTCCCAAGGCATAGGTGTAGTAGGTACATGAGGTTCGAAGTTACGCTCTAAGCATTCAGTTATAAACCTAGACTCTGCTATCGCACCAATTCTTTGTGCTTTAGATGTTGGCATATCTTGTTGTTGTTGTTTCCAATCCCACGGGACTTCTAAATCGATGGTATCGTAGAGGTTAGCCAAACTCAAGTAGTAATCGTATTCAACTTCTAGTGCGTCTGTGCCCATGACTCTCCTATCTTAGCTTCACCATCAAGCATTACATTTAACTTCAACTCTAGTCCTGCTGCTTTGATAGCTAAGACTGCCAACTCACCGAAGTGCTGTGCTTTTTCAGGTAAGACTTCTGCTTGGAACTCATCATGTACATTAGCTACAAAGCTGTACTCTCTACCGTGTTGCCACTTCATTGAGTTCATCTTATGAAACAGTTGTATCAGTGCTACCTTCATACACACAGCACCTGCACTCTGTAACAACATATTAAGTGCTGAGTGACTAGAGCGAACAGGCAGTACTCGACCATCTAATCCAATCAGTTTACCTTCAGCTGCTACCTTCCTCTGTACAGCTTCTTGTAACTTCTTGAGTGCAGGTAGGTTGTTCAAGAACTTACGCTTTAACATCTGTCCTTCTTTAGCAGAACCTCCTACTATCTCTCCGATCTTAGCGTCACCTGCTCCGTAAAGAAAAGCGTAGATAAACGTCTTGGCTTGGTCTCTTGTCTCCAGTCCTGCTGCTTGTTGGTTAAGTGTATGGATGTCTCCTTCTACTACGGTCTTGGCGTAAGCACCTTTGTCGTAGAAAGCCAAGTAGTGAGCAAGCATCCGTAGTTCTAACCCTGCTGCATCTGCCCCAACTAACTTGTATCCGTCACCTGCTTTGAATAGATCACGACACTCCTCACCGTATTCAGCACGACACGCAGGTACTTGTGCTACATTAGGATTCTGATGTGTACATCTACCTGTCACTGCACCGTTAGTGTTGACTCTACCGTGTATCCGTCCGTCCTTCTGTAGTTTTAACCACGCTTGATTGCCTTCTGCTAGTTGTCCTAACCTCTTGGTAACTAACAAGTAATCACACAGCACCTCAGCGAACGGATGGTCTATACCTCTAAGTACACCTTCATCTACCTTCGGAGTCTTAGCGTCAGGTTCTTTAGGTAAGTCGTATCCTAGTTCACCTAATCGTTCAGCTATTTGCTTACGGCTACCAGGATTGAACAAGGTAGTCTTAGTCTTAGGTGGTAACTGTACAGCTTCTTTAACTAAAATCTGTTTTAAGTTACGACTCTTCAGTTGTTGTTTAAGTTCTGTCTTAGTAGGAGCTGTAATTATTTCAATACCATCTTTACATTCTAACTTTAAGGACCAACCACTAGGAGTCTTCATCTCTTCTGTCTTAGATGGAAACTCTTTCTGTAATCTATCCAACAGATCAGCACGACGACTAGCTAACACAAGCTCTAGCTTTTCTGCTTTATCTATATCAAACGCAAAGCCTTGCTTCTCTTGTAGTCTCATGAGGAAAGCGAACCAGTGTTCCAGTGCTAACATCTCACCGCTAGGTTCTTTCTTCATCAAGTAATCAAACAGCAAGTGTGTTACAACTACATCACGCTCACAATACTTACGCATCTCGTCGTTGTAGCTGTCGAACGCACCGTCCTCCTCACCGTAAGTTAACTTGGTCAGCTTGCTCATTCGTTTACCCCAAGCTTTCAGTGAATGGCTGCCTACTAAACTCTTGTCAAAGTCCTTACGTAGGAAGTCATCGCTCCTTACATCAGCTACTATACACTTAGCCATGACCATCGTATCTAGTATCCGTATCAAAGGAGGAGCAAAGCCGTACAGTTTAGACAGAGCAGGTAGATCAAACCCTATGACATTATGTCCACAGATACGATCTGCTTTAGCTAACTCTCTTAGTCCGTTCTGTATGCCCTCACCGTGATAGGTTACCATCTTGGCGTTCATTGGTTCGTAGATAGATAGACAGTGAACCGTCTTTAAGTCAGACAAGTTCGACCAGTCCTTTATTTTATTTGTTTCTATGTCAAAGAATAGTGTTTTCATTTATTTAGAATGGGTTGTTAGTTGTTGTTGTATCTTCGAACACATTAGTGTCCTCCTTGTATCGTCCTGTGTCGTGGTCATAACCAAGAGTAGTACAATGTCCTGTCTGTCCGCTGAATCTATTCTTCAACACACGAACGCGAGTCTCATTGCTTGTTGTACCTGCCTGTTGATTACGTTCCAATCCAATTACCATGTCACTTAGCTGTGCGATTGCTTGACTGCCACGTAGATGGTGAAGACTTACTCGTCCTCCTTCTTCGTGACCATTGTCTACTCGCTTTAGATGTGATACTAATATCATTCCACATCCTGTCTCTTCAACTAGACTTCTAAGTTTAGTCATGGTGTTATCGATCAGTCTTCGCTCATCGTCTCCTTGGATACCACTGATAACAATCGATAGATGATCTAAGAATATCCACTTACAATCGAATCCTTTAATCAAGTATCTAATCTTACTCAGTAGGTTGTCACTATCCATCGATCCGAAGTGGTCGTAGGTATAGAACTTACCGTTACCTACTGTCTCTTCAAATGCAGGTAACAAAGCTTCTTGTTCTACCTCATCCTCTTCTAAGTGTAACGGTTTGTTCAAGTGAATACCCATGATACCAAGACAAGTACGCCTGACGGATTCCTCCAACGCTATATAACCTACCGTCTCGCCAAGACCCAGTAGATGATGAGCTATCTCACGACAGAACAGAGACTTTCCTATTCCACTGCCCGCGCATACCGTAACTAATTCTCCTAGTCTCATGCCGTGGGTTAACTCATTCAAGCTGAAGTAAGGATACGGTACTGCTTTGTGTTCATCGCGATTGCTCACTAAATCCCACAACTCTTTACCGTTTACTATTCCGTCAGGTCGGTACTCTCTTGCGTCATATAAACAACTGATCAAGTCCTTCGACTTACCACTGGTCAACATATCATTCGGGTCTTTCAGTGGTAGTTCTGCTATGTATCCCTTTCCAGGAGTGAGGAGTGCTGCACATTCAGCTGCCCCTTTCCTTCCGACATCATCCATATCAAAACAGAAGACTACTTTCTCGTACCGTTCTAACCAATCGATAGCTTGTGCTACATATTTTTTTGCAGCTCCTGCACCATTCGGCACGGACACTACAGGCCACTTGTTATCCATAGCTTGACTGACACTGAGTGCATCGATCTCTCCTTCAGTGACAACCACTCGTCGTCCACCGTCTCGCCACAGGTGCTGACCGTACAATCCCATCAGCTCACCCTTCACTGCGAACTTCTTATCTGCTCGCCTGATCTTCTGACCTACAGGTTTACCGTCTCGTGTCTTATAGTTAGCTATCTGTACCCACTCACCTTGGTCCTTACCTACCCAGTATCCCCACTTCCGACACGTTTCTTCTGTCAAGTTTCGACGTGCTATAGCTTGTGGTTCTCCGTTAATGAAGCTTGTTGGTGTTGGTGTCGTAGTCATGCGTTGTCCTCCGCTTCGTCCACTATGATCTTGGCAACTGAAACAATAGGAGCTTCCGTCATCGTTGAAGGCTCGTGCATCACTTGACCCACACTTGTCACAGGGTTGATGTGCTTGGATGATAGCCATGATTTAGGTATAACTTTGTTTGCATATTTAATTCCTTTCTTTTCGCACCAATGAGCGTAGGATGTTGAGCTTCCTTTTCGTATCTTGTTAGCTGCATTCATGAACACCATTCTTATATCAAGGTGTGGATGTTGCTCGCGGATTAACAGATGTTTTGTCCTGTCCTCCGTGACCCATAACCCCTTGGCTTCAATGATGATGCCGTTAGGGAGTATGAAGTCAGGAGTGTAAGTCGATACTTTTTTATACTCAAGTTGTAATGTCTCGTATTGAAACTCAACACCACTACGCTGTAATTGATTTGCTAGTTTAGCTTCGAATCCAGAACGATAATTAGAAGTTCGCTTTGACGGTCTCTTCTTCTTCGCTTGTCTCTTCGGCATCGAATACTTGGTCAAGGGTTTCACCGCCATTTGCTACGTATCCTTCTTCACTGGTCAACCCGAAAGACTCAGCAGCAATGTTACTCACTCCACCATTGTTCAGCTCGATCACTTGTACTGCTTGCAACTCAAAGCTCACACCGAATCCAATCGATCCTACATAGTAAAACTTAGGACGAAAAGCTACATTGACTTTACTTCCACCCCATACTTTCACATCTTCGGGTAACGGTTCACAAGCTGCATCGTACAAAGCAATAGATAAGTGATACTCAGTACCATCCTGGCGTCGTCCACCTGCTTTAAGTTTAACCTTTGCTAACCAAGTACCGTCCTCTTGTTCTTCAAGTGGTAAGTCTCGTACCAAGATATTCTTCTTAGTAGGGTTGTCTTCCTTAACTGCTTGCAACTCCTGCTCGTACAACGGACGAATCTTATCTTTTAATAGCTTGGCTTGATCTTCATCGATTATTACATCACAGCTGTACGCTCCGTACTCAGGTTCAAACCTTTTATTAGGTTCATTCAAATGGCAGAACTTAGCTGTGCCTTTGACCTTTATTATGTCGTGTTTCTTTCTTGATTGTATACTCATTTTATCTCTCGTATTTATTTATTGTTGTTGTTAAGACAGCAGGTACATTGCTCGATCTATTTGCGAGACATCTAGTGTCCCAAGCTCAGGCAGGTCAGGCAGTTTTGCTGTCGGGTATTGATTCTGTAACTCACATCTGAACTCGGCTAGTAAGTCAACAGAAAAGAAAGTCTTGTATGTGTTTCGTACATCTTGGTGTACCTTTCGTGCGTTGGAAGCGTGACTGATAAAGCAGTCGTGAACAAAGCCCATGTCGTACGCCATATCGTACGCTAAACGATGAACGATAGAAGCATCCAATCCGTGGATAAAGTTAGCAGTGATACTCTTTCGTTGTTGCTTCGGATCAATCTCATCAGTCGGTCCTTGGTATTCAATCTTAGTCTCTATATTACCTACAATCGTACGACATTGGATACGCTTAGTCTTTGTTAATCCTTGTATTACTTTAAATCCAGAAGGTGTAGTCCACTTTAACATCTCGTTACCTACTGCTGTAGTGCACGGTCTAAG
>Ga0222717_10002567_pt1 | contig 13978 bp, 25 predicted proteins | sample C33_18DmetaG_FD_165053 | JGI IMG/M metagenome (GOLD analysis project Ga0222717, IMG submission 165053) | Estuarine water microbial communities from San Francisco Bay, California, United States - C33_18D | ecosystem: Environmental > Aquatic > Marine > Unclassified | place: USA: California...
TCTACTATCTTCATTTTATCTCCAATTTTGAGGGCTGGATAGGATTCGAACCTACGAACAATGGATTTGCAATCCACCCCATTAAACCACTCTGGCACCAGCCCGGCCTTCGACTTGTGCTACTCGTTGTTTAAAGTTTCTATCTTGTACCTCAACTATATGTTTACAATACTTCTTCTTAAATTTTCGTCTATATGTAAACGCTGGACAATCACATGCCCATTCAATCCTTGATGGGTCAAACCTAATATCATACTTCTTATCATCGAGTTTATAATGTTCCCAGCCGTATTCATCAATGAGAACACCATCAAATAACTCAATCACATAATCTATTAAGGATTGTTCCATATTATTAAATAGTACCTACAATCATTAAAATGTAAAAAACAAAAAATATCCACAATAAAGTTAGGAACTCACCTACACGATAAGCCCATAATCGCCAACCACTATATTCCATAATTGACCTCCATTTTACCCTTTAGATAGTTATATTCGTCTTCACTCATTATTACATCTTCAGGTAATTTATTTGGTGAGTGATTATCCAAATACTCCCTCTCAAGTTCATCAATCAACTCAGATTGACCTTGTTTACCCATCCAATTCAACCTATGATACTCACCAGCAAGTGTCATTTCAACAACCTTAATGGTGTTTGACACCGAAGATAAAGTATACTCAACAACTAAGGTTCCCATAGCTGTTTCTTTTTCAAATACAAATGTCATATAATCTCCTTTTTTAATTTACTCAAATATAACAATAAAATATAATACAAGTCAAGTCTTTTTTTTAATTTTGTGAAAATAATTTTTTTCTTACTTTTGTAGGTAATGTTTGTAGTGAAGTAATTTCATTCACTATCTTAGTTTTAGTCATCATTGTAATTTTATCTTGTTTATATAGTTTTTTTACAAAATCTAATGCTGGATAATAACCATTGTTCATATAATAATCAATACAAGTCCATTGAACCATTTTATATGGTCTTGGTTTATTCTTAAGTGGTTTACCCTTTGGACCAACTGATGGTTTAGGTTTGAACTTACCAGCGTTGTAATCCACCAACCACCTATCCCAAGAGTTATCAGCATAAATACCTTTAGCAATACGATTACCACCAACACTTCTTCTATCCATTCGTTTAAGATTTTTGGATGCAGTAGAAGATACTGGTTGAACGAATGCACCAGTCTTATGTGGATAAACTGTATGAGCAGAATACTTTTCTACTTCTGAACAATCTAAACATTCTTTATATCCCAAGTGAGCTCGGTGATTATCAATTCGATTTTCACATACTAAACAATTCATTTAGAAATCACCTGGAGCTACTTGGAAAGTGTTAAGACCTAAATCTCTCCACATCTTTACAACTTTATCCCTATCATCAACCACAAGAAATACATCGTTGATATCAACAAAGGCATCTAACATTTTTTTCTTAAGTATTTCATCGGGCATGTATCTCATATCAAATGTAGCGGGATTACCATCGGCAATAGGCCATGAGTGGTCTTTGAACTTATCTGGTCTCATAACTAATAATTCATGTGGAACATTGTGTTTCTGTAACCACTCTTGAGTAGCAAAGAAACCTCTATCATTCCTACCACTAAAGATAACAATTCTGAATCCATCATTGTGGAACATTTGAGCCATCTTGATTACAGGATGATTTGGTTCATCCCAATCCATAATAGAAGATGGAGCTGCGAATATATCCCAGTCTAACTTACCATTTGGTTTAAGAGATTTATCTCTCCTAACATCAATGTTAGCTAAAGTACCATCTAAATCAAATATAACCGTTTTTCTATTCATAATATTTTCCTCATTCATTACCCTTAAAGGTACGAATAAAAAAGTATATAAGTCAAGTCTTTTTTATAAATTATTTGTGTGTTGTCTATTTTTTATTTTTTGATACTTTTTCCGAAGAGATTTCTTTCTTCTTTTATATCGTGTAAACACTTGTTCTTTTATTTCTCTAATGGTTTTTCTTCGTTTACGGGCTCGTAAACTTCTGATTAATCGGTCTGATTTATTCATACAACATCTCCTCATAGTTTAAGTTAATAGGAAACTCTATGTAAATAAATAGAATATATATAATTAATTATTTAGGTCTAATAGCATCCTTACCATAATTCTTATCTTCTACTTTTGGTGTATCATCATCTTCTATTAATGTTGGTTGTGAATAAATATCTTTCCAATTATCGTGTTGTGTTTTTTCTTCTTCTTCACCATACATCTCCCAAAATTTCCACCATGATTTTGCTTTCTTGGTAATCAAGTTTTCCTGATTACCTTCGATAGAACTTTTGTTCTCTTCTCTAAGTATAAGTGCTTGGTTAAATGCCACAACTAACATAACTGCTAATGGGTCAAATACAAAGATAAGAATAAAGATAAAGAACTTCACAACTGAATCTACATCAGTATCAAATGTTCTGGCAAGATAAATTGCTGGACCAACATCAACACCAGTCTCAACTAACTCAACTTTTAATTCACCTATATCACCTTTAACTCTGAGTATCTCATCATTAACAGATTGGATTCGTGGATTATAATCTTCTCTTAGTTTTCGTTTTGCTGTAATGTAGTTTTCAGGTAAATCATTTACTTGAATTTCTAATTCTTCTTTTAAGAATTTTTTATCTTCAAGTAATTGTTCTAACCTATCTTCATTTGATAACAATAAGTTTGATTGTTTTTCGAATGTAACTGTTGCACCTTGATATGCATTACTTAGATACCCAAAGATTCCAGCACTTGTAATCAACACTAATGTTATTACTGCTGTCATTAGGTATGTTTTTTGGAATAGATTAATCTTATCCCAATAACGATAAAGGAATGCGGCTGTAACCAACTTACCAAATTCTAACGAACCTGCCATGATGATTACACTTAAAGCCGCTCCTGCGAATAATTTACTCAAACCGAATACTGAAAAGAATGCAGCACTTCCGGCTATGAATAACGCAGATATTCCCAAGTATATGTGGAAATACTTTGAGCGTTCCATTTAACTTCTCCTGTTATTGAATTCCGTCGTCTTCTAACTCAACGAAATTCTGCATCAGTTCTAATTGTTTTTTAATTCCACGAATAATTTTTAATTGTAAATCCGCTTCTTCATTAAAATCTTCAGGAATTCTGTGATATAATCTATCCAGTTCTTCTGTAGTAATTTCAATTAAATCTAATATCTTATCTCTGTTCTTCATACTAACCTCTATTATGTTTATATAAATATCTACAACATCTGTAATTGATGTAAAATATATTTTTTTAAATTCTGTTTCTCTTTTTTGGGTGAATGTACCCAAGACCAAGCCATTGTGGTTCTGATATTAGTTATTGTATCAGCAATACCACTTAGTTGTTTTTTCATTTCACTAATCATCTTATCATCTAATTCAACATCAATACCTAACTCGTCTGCCATATCCATAAGTGCACCTAAATCTTTATTCCGATTTGCTTCATTTGCCTTTTTAAACTTATCGGTATCACCACCTTTATCAGGATGTGTTTTACCAGCCACTTTACGATATACTGATTTAAATGTATCATCATCAACATCAGATTTAATCTTTAGATTCTCATCTTCAGGAACTTTCTGTTCTTGAGGATTTATATTAGTATCCATCATATATCTTCTAAAATCGGAATTAAATACTTCCATACATTTTTTATATATCAATTTTGTTTCTTCTAACTCTAATTGTAAAAATTGTAATTGACGACGAATCTTCTTTTGGTTCAGTAACTTTATATCATCCATGTTAATAAGTATCTTTGGGCATACGGAAATACCAATGTTTCTTTGGAACCTCCGTGAAATTTGCTATATCAAATTTACGCTATAAGATACTACATCTCTGGTCTACAACCCAGCCTAACTTATAGTATCCTGTTATGTACCTTTTGTTAGGATATCTCCTCTTGGCTTTACATTGACTCCACTCTGTTTCGTGGGTGATACATATGAACTCAAAAGCATCTACAACTACTTTATCATCCATTACTATCCAATTGGACTTTTGTCTGGTCGCTCACCCAAACCTTTCACTCATATTTCCGAAACGAACAACCCACCGAAGTGGTAACAAGAAATCACGATATCAATTATGTTTCTTGATTCAATTCTTCAAATTCTGCATCTATCATTTTGTAGACAGCATAAAATAAATCTCCGTTCCGCAGAACGGTATCGGCCAACCCATACATTGATTTAATAGTTTCGGGAGAATAACCAGAACTAACCTTTACCGTTCCGAGAACGACATACCTGTCATTTCCTACAGAGACTATGTTAGGAAATCTTGACAGAAGTTTTCTTTGGTTTTTCTGGTTCTACCTTTGGAATTTCGATAGAAAGTAAACCATCTTTAAATGATGCCTTTACTTTATCTCCATCCAATAATTCACCTAATTCGAACTGGCGTTTAAATGATGATTGCTTTAGTTCTCTTCTAATTACTTTAGCACCTGTATCATCAAACAATCCATGTTTGTTTCCAGCGATTGTTAATACACCTTCCTCTACATCTATAGATAAATCTTTTTTATCCAATCCAGGTATCTCTGCAACTACTCCAACCTTATCATCATACTCATATACATTTACTTTTGGATATGCAGTACCTTGATATGGTTTTACACCTACTTGCTTTTCAATTTCTGGAAATTGTGTATTGATTATTTGGTCAAACATTCTGTCGAATGGTGTTAAGAATTCGTCCCTGCCTATGACAGGAACCTTGTGATTAATAACGAATTTAGTCATTTTATTTCTCCTTGTTGTTTAGTTAACTTATCGTTCAACTCGTATCCTCATTTGAGCGATACAATCATTATAGTATATTAACCTCTTACGAGCATTAATTCTTTACTACATATATAAATATAATGTAGCATTGAAAAACCTATATTTTTTTCAATATTTTTTTTGGTACCCAAACTATCTTACCAGTATCCATCGTTCCCTTAACTTTTTCGTTATGTTGTTTTGATTCGAAATCGTTTAGTTCACAGATGATAACTTCTTCTTTATGTATCATACCTTCAATGGTAGGATAATCAAAAAGAACTTTAACTTTTTGGTTCATCTTTTTTTGGTTCATCTTCAAGTGGATAGTATAGTTCAAACTTTGATGCTAGTGTATCTGGGTCCTGAATACCTACCATTCTATCTACTACTCCACCATCCTGTTCTATAAGTATAGATGGTACTCCACGAATCTGATGTGATTCTGCTAATACCGGGTCTTCATCTATATCTACATAAAAGACGGGATAACCTATTTCTTCTAACTTTTCTACCAATGGTTTAAATGCCTTACAAGGGCCACACCATTTAGCACTAAAGTATATGAATCTTGTATCTTCCATTATTTACTCCATGTTATTGTGTTATAACTTTGTGTTGTTGTTTCATTAGCGTAAGGAACTACAATCTTATATGTCTTTGATTGATTCTTTTGCTTTTGTTTTTTCTTCTTTAATTTCATTTTTGAAATCCTTTTTCTTACCGCCATGGTAATCATAAGCATGTCCTTCTTCTATTAATATATCATTAACAGAAACCCAACCATCAGATGATAAATCGATATCATTATCGGCATTGGAAATACATTCATTAATGTGTTCACCAACATATTCTGGTGCAACAAATATCTCTCCCAATACTCTACCGAACTTACCTGTTCCAAATGATTTAAGTTTAAAAACACCTGCTTCTAATAACTCCTTGTTTCTTGCTTTAGCAAGTAAACCTTTTTTCTTTTCTTCTAAATCTCTTGTACGAGATTCCCAAGTATCGATACCCATGTATCTAACTCTTTTTTTAATCTTAAGATTAAATCCTAAGTCAATCCAACAATCAATAGTATCACCATCAAGAACTTTAATTAGTTCTGCCTGATACTCTCTTGTATCCAATTTCTTACCCATTGTATTTCTCCTGTTATCACAACCAAGAGAATACTATGTTAAGTTTTCTCTAAATTTTTCTTATACCCATTTGTCCAGCAACTTTCTTTATGTTCTTAAAGCCTGAACGATACTTTCCATCTTCCCAACAACTCACGATAGTATTTATATCAGTCATTGATAAGCCAGATTGTTTAAAGTCTCCATTATATAAATATGAAGTATTTCTATTTTGACTCATTGTCTGAATGATTTCTATCACTTGTTTTATATTGATAAAGCCTGCGTAATCTCCACTTACGGTTCTATCTTTGTGGTCGGAAAGAAGAAGATATTTTTCGTATTCACTAATATATCTACTACTCATCGAATTGAATTTCCATTTGTTTTGAATTGTTATTGCCATTAGATTGCCAGTTCTCAAGATGTTCTCGTTCACCCGCCGACATTTCACTCATAATAAAATTATAATTTCTATTTTGTTCTTCAATGTCTTTTTGTTTATAACCTTTCCACATCTCAATCGATAAAGGATTATCTATAGATTGTTTCATATCTTGTTTCATATCTTTTGTAATGTTACATTCTATTTCAACAGCTAACATATCCCTAAATGATTCTGAAGATAAACTAGCGTTTTCTGGAGAATCTTTATATCTATCTAATACTTTTTTTATTTTTGCTTTCATATACACGAATTCCTCTATTATTAAATATCATTTCCAATCTTTAAAATCAAAAGTTTTTTACTGGTGGGATGGGAAAGAAAGGAATAAAAACCACCCCACCAAACCCCAAACGGGGAATGAATTATTTAGAACTCATCTTGAATTGTTTCTTCTTCTTCATTGAAAAGGTTTTCATCTGAACCATCATTCATGAATTTCTGAACTAATTGTTTTACAAAAGTTCTCTCAGAATCAACACCACCATCATCAGCGAACTGAGGATAGATAGAAACTTCAGAAGCCTCATCCAATCCGAAACCATCATAAATCAAACCAGCCATCTCAACAGAAGTTCTTGTTGAAACTCCAGTCGAAACTTTACCTGTATCTGATTTAGATTCCATTCTTGTAGTATGAGCAATCTCTGAAACAGCAGATAGTAACTCAGGTTCTACATGAGGAAACATATAAGTTAATAAACCAAACTCTTCCTCATCAGTCAGAACATCCATTTCTACAATTGTGAATCTATCCATAAGAGCCTTATCCATAACTCTCGTAGAAGTATACTCATTACCAATGTTAGCGGTAGCTACAAATGTAACACCCTCAGCAACTGGAATAGTTTCTTGACCAGAAGCCTCATCTAATCTCAAATATCTTTGACCTTGGTCAAGAACAGTCATCAGAATATTCCAAGCATCTGGATGAGCTCTTGATAACTCATCAAGAAGAATCACAGCGTTTGGTGTCTGAATAGCTTTTACGAATAGAGATTCCGAGAAGTAAGTACCTTTTGATTTCTCAAAGTGAACATTACCAATCAAGGTAGCTCTTGGGTCTTGAGTAGAACCCATATTAAAATAGAAGTCTGGTCTATCAAGGGAATTAACCAATGATTTAGAAGCCATGGTTTTACCACAACCAGCTGGACCAGTCATTAAAATGTTTTTACCACGAACAGCGGAACGAATTAAATACTTCCACTTAAGTTCTTTCATAACCAAACCTTTAGGTTTTAGATTATAAGAACTATGGATGAAGTTTAACATTTCACCGTGTTCTTGTGGAACATCGATTGATGATACATCAATCACAGGAGCGGAAGTTTTCTCAAACTCACTCATTGGAACAGCCCACCAATAATGGTTACCTGATTTGTTAACCCTCTGTTCAAGAGCCATACCATTATTATAAGCTTTTTTACGAGCTCCCGTCGTAATCTGTGAAGTGTATTTATTACCATTCACATCCCAAGCGTTAAATCTGTTACCAGATTTTTCTACTTTTACAACTACATTATTCATATTATTTTCCTTTTTATTTTTCAAATCTTTCATATTTTTCTTTTTTAACATACCCTAATATAACACTAAAATACTATATAAGTCAAGCATTTTTTTTTATTTTTTTTTTCCACCAATGATATTTTCCATTAGATGTTTGGAATGTTCCCCAACCACAACTTTTCCAAATACATCTCCATTCATATCTGAACATTGATTCCTTATCAAATTTCATATTCCAACCACAATAACATTGCGGTGTATGTTCATTCCAAAACTTATTATATAAAACTTTAAACATCTTATTTCTCCAAGAACTTTTCATTCATCGTTTTACTGATTTGTGTTACATTGTTAATGTTGATATATTCAGCATCTTTACCATACATTGTTTTGAAATCATTTGTCTCTTCATCACGATTGTAATTTGAATCACCAACAAAGTAACTAAGAACTTTGATACCCATTTTTCTGAACTCATCAACTTGTCTCTTAGTATGTTGTAGAGCTTGTTCAGAGTAGTAACTAAAGTTAGCAGTACTGAACATTGGCATTCCGTCTGAAAGATTCAAGAAATAAGAATCTCTTTCATTAGATGTAGGAATGATATCTTTTAGAAGAGCTTCGAAACATAATCCCTCTGGAGTAGTTCCACCAGGATAAATGTTTGTAAACATATTTTTTACTTTGTTGAACTTATCAACTCTTGAATCATAACCAATCAACACTAATGGATTCTCATTACCATAACCACGAGAGTTTCCAGAGTGAGTACTTCTGAATGAAACTTGAACATCAACATTAGAAATCATATCAACAGCTTTACAGATAGCAACTACAGTCTTCATAGTGTTGTTCCACTTGGTACCACTCATAGAACCAGAAGCGTCAACTGAAATGTGTAAGAAAGCATCTGAGTAAGATTCTGTGAAAGTGGTTTGGAAAACTCTCTCATTACCAAAACCTAACTCAGCAATTAATCTCTTATCGATACGACCAGAATCTAATCTGTTCCATTTTAAATCTCTTGATTCACCACGAACTTGTAACTTACGACCAAGTTTAGTTCCAAGTGAAATACCCTCAGGTAACCATGTTGGTTCATCATGCCACTCTTGTCTTTTTCTCAACAAGTAAGGAAAGGCATTTGTATCAATCATTGATTGAGTAAGTTTCTTAACATAGATAACTTCACAACCATTGAATGTTTTAAAATACTCACCATTCTCATAATCATAACTACCTTGTTGTTCAATATCAGAACCAGCAGTTACTTTATCAACTCCAGCATCTTCCATAGTTTTAACCATAGCAGAATCTTTCTTTGATAACTTACCAGTCTTAGTAGGATTACCCTCATTAAATTTTCTTTGTTTATCTAAAGCTTTTTGTAATTGTTTTTGTTGTCTTGGTGATAACTCAACATCTGTTGGTGGTGGGTTACCATTTGTATCAGATTGTTCAGGAAGATAATCACCAGGTTGTGGTATCGGAATACCAACTTGTTCAGGTGATAATGGTTCTAAACCATTTCTCTCTCTGTGATAATTCTCAATATCTAAATCTTCAAGAGCTTGAGCAAGTGAACCTTCCATTTCTTGATTCTCTAATCTGTTCTCATCAGCAACTTGTGGTAATGGAACAAGATTATCAATGATGATTCCATAAACTTCAAGAGCCACATTGAAAGCATCTTCAGTAGAAGTTAAGGTTTTAACTTTACCGTTTTTAAAAATTAAATCATAAATTTTATCAAGACCTGGTAGAACATCTAATCTACGATTCTTGTTAGTTAGGTTTAGAATTCTGAATAAGTATGAATCCCAATCTAAATCAGTATAATCATTAGATTTGATACCCTTATCAATAATGTTAGAATGGAAATACTTGTTGTACATTGATTGATAATAACCTTTGTAACCAGGTGAAGTAGAATAAACATACCAATCGATTCTTCTATCTTCAACGTAGTTTAATAAACCCTTTACGTGTTCACGAACATCATGTCTATAATAACCAAGTTTTTCAGCATCCAAGTAAATTTCTTCAGGTATGTGTGATTCAAGTTGTTTTAGAAAATCAAAATTAGAAAGTTTGATATGTGAACCCTCGTGAAGAGCCAACCCAACAACCGGGTCAAAGTTTTTCTCATCAATCTTAGAACCAATCATAACTCTCTTACCATCAGTATAAGAAGAATCATTTGATTGGAACTGAACAGGAATATCACTACGACCTGTTACAATATTTACGAAGTTTGAAATAGCTCTACGATACTGAGCTAATTGAATATGGTCAACACCCTTTTTGATTGGTTCATCAATATCATCAATGATATCATTCCTACGAGTATTCCATTCATTGTTTGACCAGAATGAAGAGAATGGATTCTTGGTAGTAGTATTACCTCGAATCGACATAGGGTTAAAGTGTTTGAAAGTTTTATCCATTCTTTTTTCCTTTTTTAACATACCTTAAGCTACGAATAAAAAGCTATATAAGTCAAGTCTTTTTTTAACTTTTTTCAAATTCGTTATTTTTTCCTTATTTATCATACCTTAATATACGAAAAATAAATAATAAAAGTCAAGTCTTTTTTTCCGCTGCGTTATATATATTATTGTAGGTAGGTACTTGTAAGGGCGAAATTCTATATACGATAATCAAACCTCTCGAAATCTTCTTTAAAAAAATTATAAACAATCTCTTTTAACTCATCTGTATAATAGCTTTCCCAATCATTGTGTTCTGTCGATTTATTATAATGTGGTAATTTATGTGAATCGATATTCAATTGTCCACACACGTAATCAAAATCATCTTGTAGGTTTTCATACCTACCAATAAAGTCTACATCTATATCTATGTATTCACTTTGTTTTATTTGTACGAATCCACCTTTACCAAATTCTTTTGAATCATTTCTTTTTATCAGTATGTGTTGACCAAACCTTTCTTGTATCCAAACATCAAATGGTTTATATGCTTCTTCTTTAGCTGGTGGGAATCTATATTGGTCTGAACGATGAAAGAAATAATAACTAACACATCTATCATATGGATTGCGAACAAACCCATATTTAAAATATTCATTCCAACACTTCTCTCCTACATTTCTTTTCACTATACTTGCAGGATTATGTGGGAACATTTTATGACGAGATAATATACCATACTCTTCTAAAGGGAAACTGTTTCGAATACTTGTTCCTGCTGCTTTAGGATTGTGGATAAATATGGATTTGTTTTTTCTATTTACAAACACAATATTAATTTCTTACTGGTTTGATATCCTCGTAATCTAATACTCGGAAAGTTAATATACTGATATCATCCTCCCATGGCTCATAACCTTCAAATATTACATTACCTGGTTCGGTTAAATTTTTAATCACCGTTTCTTCTTGTTTCTTTTTATGACACACAACTCGGATTAAGTTTCCCTCTACACTACAATAAACAAAATCCTTTTTTAGTAATACTTTCTCACTCATTATCTGATTCGTGGTTTATAACACCTTGTTGTATTTGTTCTACATCTTTAAGTGTTGGAATTGATTCTTTATCAAACTCACTCAATACTATATTCTTAAATTGTACAATACCATCTGCTAAGTTTCTTTCCCAATCCTCATGTGCCTGGTCATCTGCACCATCGGTAATATATTTAAAAGAAACAAATGGTATATCATACTGATTACATACTTTTGCTAATGCATATGCTTCCATATCCACCACCTCACCATAGTATTGTGATTTATCTTCAGCAAAGTTATCACCTGTACCACAAGTTGCTTTTCTACCTATAGGATTAAATGCACAATCACTCTCAATCACAATTGGTATATCATTTTCAAATGGTGTCTCACCTTTCATAAAACCTAAACCTGTAACATCCATATCTCTTTGTATGAATCTTGTACAATCCACTAAGGTTTTCTTTTTAATCTTTCGTGAACCAGCAGTTCCATAGTTAATAACCATTCGTGGTCTTTTACCATGAGTGATTCCATCTATGATTCCTCTTGTCATATGGTATGTAGCATTCACCTTACCAACACCAGTATACAATACATTCCAATCGTTTAATTGGTTTTGTGTTTCTATCTCTAATGCACAAACTATTAATACATTATCTTTATTCATAATAAACTCTCTCTTTATTTGTTCTAATGATTTATCTTTATTTAACATATTACTTTTACTATAATGAAATGGCATTTTCCACCACCCCTTTTAATATAAATTTATTTTTCTTTATCCCACTCAAATCCATTTCCGTATGCTCCCCATTGTGCTGTTTCATAATATATAGGTTCTTTTAAATTTAATAATTCAATTATCCCATTTGGTGATAAATCATATTCTTCACTTACATCCCACTCCCCAAGTGGTGTTGATATAATTGCTTGTATTGGATTAATCATTCCAATTCCATAACTTAAATGACACATTACTTCATCAATATTACCAATCTTACCATTTAGTAATTGGTCTTTTGCGATATATCTTGCCATATAAGCTCCACTTCTATCTACCTTACTTGGGTCTTTACCGCTATAAGCTCCACCACCGATTGGAACTCTTGGGCCGTAGTTATCAACTACTAACTTCCTACCAGTCAATCCTGCATCTGCATCGAATCCACCTTGTTCCCAATCACCAGCTGGATTACAATATCTACCAACTGAGTTTGGATTAACTCCTTGTTTCTCTAACCAATCATAAACTAAATGATGTAATTCATCATACGTAGCATTTTGAAAACTACATACAACTGCATATATGTTATTATCCTCATCAATGGTAACTTGTGTTTTACCATCTGATGGCCATACATCATACACATATCTACATAAATCTCTTGCTAAATAATATTCTTGTGGAACATACTCATCATTATCCATACAAGCATAACCAACCATAATACCTTGGTCTCCTGCTCCACCTAAATCAACACCACGAGATATCTCTGGTGATTGTTTAACTATATTAACTTGTGTTCTATGAGAATCTTCTTCCCTTGTTTCTGGTTTACCTAACACCTCATCTACTAAGTGTGGAATAGGTATTTCTTTATCTGTATTAATTGTAATCTCACCATTCACATAGATATGCCCGTGTCCACCCATTGTTTCTACGGCCACACGAGCATCTCTATCTTGTGAAAGACAGTAATCTAATATCCTATCAGATATTCTATCACATATCTTATCAGGATGTTTTGGTGTTACAAACTCTGCTGTTCTATACACCTAACTCTCCTAACCTCTCGTATCTTTATATACCAAAAATGCTACACCTAAAAATGTTGCATAAGGTACTAAACTTAAAATAAAGTCCATATTATACGCCTCCTATTTTGTTGATGCTACTGATTCTTTACGATATTCAGTAACAAGTTTCTTAATCTCTCCAATTGCTTTACGAGCTCTTCCTGCAGCTGCCTTGTTACCCTTTTCATTATAGGTCTCATGGTTTGCTTTGAACTCATCAAAGTGGTTAGAAATTTCTGTAAATAACTCATCTACTTTTGCCATAACTATCTCCTTAATATGTTATTACACTTTTTATCTTATCTCTATTGAGAAAACTTAAGTTAATCAGATATACTTCATCTATAACCTCATAACCAGCTTCCTCACATAATTCTCTTGTGGCCTTTGCAGTACCACCTGTGGCATATACATCATCCACAATAATAACTTTACCCTTACCAGGTTTAATCTCTAATGTATCAAACCCATACTCTAATGAATATGCTTTACTAATTACTGGTGGGGGAAGTTTACCCTTTTTTCTAACGGGTATAAAACCTAATCCCATTCTCTTCGCGAGATGAGCTCCAAATATAAAACCTCTTGCCTCACATCCTACAATATAACTAATAGAAGTTTGGTTATCTATCAATCCTCTCATCAATAATGTTGCATGACTAAATGCATTTGCATCTTTTAATAATGGTGTGATATCTTTAAACACCACATCTTTAACTGGCCAATCTGGCACATCTAATATATAATCTTCTAAATTCATACTACTCTCCAATGACATTTGTTAATTGAATTA
>Ga0222717_10002571_pt1 | contig 13966 bp, 7 predicted proteins | sample C33_18DmetaG_FD_165053 | JGI IMG/M metagenome (GOLD analysis project Ga0222717, IMG submission 165053) | Estuarine water microbial communities from San Francisco Bay, California, United States - C33_18D | ecosystem: Environmental > Aquatic > Marine > Unclassified | place: USA: California...
GGTATGAAAGACGCACTCTATCAAAATTACTCTTATTAAAATTGGTGCCACCGATATATGCTTTTACTGCTCCAGAAACTGGGTTCATTGCGATAAAGGCTGATTCTGCCTCTGGAATTTGATCTAATAACAAGTAATCTTCTTCTTTTTTAAAATAAACAAAATCTCCCACCATAAGAAAATCTTTAAATGAATTAGGTTTGGGGCCCATTTCATTAATTGAAATCCTTTTTCTTGCCCAATCATATTCGGATGACCAGGGAATTGAATTTATTTCTAAATCTTCATTGATAAAGTAAAGACTGTCATACCCAACATTAATTACTATTCCCTTAGAATGCGTTTTATAAAAAGGAAAATTTTCAAAAATTATATTAATTCTATTTGATAAATTTGATTCATCATCAAAGGAATAAAAGTCTAATATCTCATCTGAGATAAATTTAATATTTAATTCATCTAAATCTATAAGTTGTTCTTGTGTAAATATATCTGCAAAATTTTTAGCTTCTTTCCAGCCATGCCTTTTATCATATGCAGCAAGCTGATTTATAACGTTAGTATTTGCATTTTGTTGTGATTTTGAATTGATCGTAGTAAAGATAGACCAACCATTTTTATAGGCCATTAATCCATATCTTGAAATGATCTCTTGTCTTGCAAGTTCAGCTATAAACTTCCCATCAATATCATATAAATCAATATTTTTTGAAACAATTAACGATGAATCGATAGCATTATCAAATTGTTTTTCGTTGATCATTCTAAGTTTAAGCATTCTAGATAAAATCCAGTTTCTTCTTTGTTTTGTTCTTTCTGGTGCTTTTATCGCATTTATTCTTGAAGGGGATTGGGCCATTGCTGCAATCGTTGCTGCCTCAGCTAGAGTGAGATCTAAACTGCTTTTATTAAAATAAGTATTTGCGGCTGCTTCAATGCCATATGACCTATTGCCAAAAAAATTTCTATTTACATATAGCTCAAAAATTTCCTCTTTAGTTAATTTCCCTTCTAGCTCCAGCGCTAAGAATATTTCTTTCACTTTTCTAACAATAGTTTGGTCTCTAGTTAATAAATAACCTCGAACTACCTGCATTGATATGGTTCCCCCTCCACCAAAACAACCTCTTGGGCCCAAACATCTTATAACCGACCTAATTAGACCGGTATAGCTAATTCCCTGGTGATTAAAAAATTGATCATCCTCTGCTGCTAAAAAAGCATTCTTAATATTTGGGGGAATATCTACAAAATCTATAGGTCTTCTTTTTATTTCACCAAACTCTCCAATTAAAGCCTTATCCTCGGTATATACTTTTAAGGGCATTTGAAGTTGTGCTTCGTCGACAAGTGAAATTTCTGGCAAGGAAGGTCTTATAGTTAGATATGATCCCAAAATAATAGCTATCACTAATACGCAACTTGAAATGCTTATCCAAAAAAGAAATTTAATTATTTTTAACATACGGTTAAGGTTTTTTATTACTCTAGATTACATCTTTTATTATCAAAAAAACTATTTTATATAGTTAGGTGGTAAAATTCTCATAATCATAAGATAAATCATATATGAATATATTTATAGTAGGTCCTATGGGATCAGGAAAATCGACAGTTGGAAAGATAATTTCTAGTGAATTATTCTTAAATTTTTTTGATACTGACGAAGAAATTGAATCAAGAACTGGAGCATCAATTGACTGGATATTTGATCTTGAAGGCGAGGACGGTTTCAGAAAAAGAGAAAGTCAAATTCTAGAAGAAATGGTTCAACAAAATTCTATTGTTTTGTCTACCGGTGGTGGAATTATTTTGTCTGAATCTAATAGAGAACTTCTTTCCTCAAGAGGAACTGTGTTTTATCTTGCAACACCGATAGAGGTTCAGCTTGAAAGAACATCTAAAGACAAAGATAGGCCGCTTCTGAAGAATGGCGATCCTGGAAAAATTTTAAAAGAGCTTCATATAGCAAGGGAAAGTCTCTATGAGGAAGTCTCGGATTATATTGTTAATACTGAAGGTAAGTCTAGCCAAGAAGTTTCTGCTGAAATAATTAAACTAGTTAAAAACTATGGCTAAAATAGTCTCAGTTGGCAAAGGCGCCTCAAGATATGACGTAATCATTGCTAGAAATGCAATGAATAAAAAAAATCTTTTAAGTCATTTAAATAATAAAAATAAAGTACTGATTATTACCGATTCAGGTATTCCAAAAAAATATATTAAAGAACTAAAGATAATTTTAAATAAGAAAAAGGTGTATCTTCATGTGATTAATGAAGGTGAAAAATCAAAATCTTTTAGTGCATATAAAGATATTTTAGAAAAATTAGCTGATCTCAAGTTTGATAGATCAGACTGTATGATTGCTTTTGGTGGAGGTGTTGTTGGTGACATCACAGGATTTTGTGCAGCATCATATTTAAGGGGAATAGATTTTATACAAATACCGACAACCTTATTAGCTCAAGTTGATTCTTCTGTAGGTGGAAAAACTGCTATAAATATTAAACAGGGTAAAAATCTTGTAGGTGCATTTTATAACCCTACTCTTGTTCTTATTAGTACTAAATACTTAGAAACTCTTTCGGAAAAAGAATATAAATCTGGTCTTGGTGAAGTTACAAAATATGCGCTTATTGGAAATAAGAAGTTGTATAAATTTATGCAAATAAATGCAGAAAAAATTAAATTAAAAAAATTAAATGCTCTTGAAAACATAATTGAGGAATCTGTTAAAAGTAAAGCGAAAATAGTTACTAGTGATGAGAAAGAAAAAGGAATAAGAGCAATTCTCAATTTTGGGCATACATTTGGTCATGCCATGGAAGCTCATAATAGATATAAAGGTCTTTCCCATGGGGCTGCTGTGACATTAGGAATGGTTATTGCTGCAAAAATATCTTTTTTTGAAGGGCATATTCAAGAAAATCAACTTGACGATATGATTAATCTAATTCAATCATTGGGATTAAAAATAGATTATTCAAAATATTCATACGATGACCTTAAAGATTATATTCTAAATGATAAAAAAGTATCAAAAGGTAAATTAAATTTAATTTTGATTAATAATAAAGGTAAGGCTTTTAAAACCAATCAATATAAGATTAATAATTTAAGGAAAGCTTTTACTTAAGCCGCATTTGCAGTGGTTGCTTTTAATAGATCTTGTATATTTGATGCAGCAGGAAGAACTAACCAAAAGTAAGGCTCATATTTATCAAAGTCATCTATTAAATCTTTAGCTTTTTCGCTATTTGTGTACTTGTAATGTTTATTAATAATTTCTTTTAGGTGCTTTCTATGTGATTGCATGTCTTCTGTTGTAATCCTTTCAAGATTAACTAATCCTCTATTACAATTATCAAAAAATGTTCTGTCCTCATCAAGGACGTATGCGAAACCTCCTGTCATTCCAGCTCCAAAGTTGGCACCAACTGAACCAAGAACTGTGACATGTCCTCCTGTCATATACTCACAACAATGATCACCCGCTCCTTCTAGCACAGCATTTGCGCCTGAGTTTCTTACAGCAAACCTTTCTCCAGCTCTACCGGAAACATAGAGTTCACCACCAGTAGCTCCATATAGACAGGTATTGCCAACTAATGAAGGATTATTTTCAGACGAAGCATAATCATAACTATTTTTAACAACAATTCTTCCACCATTCATACCCTTACCAACATAATCATTGGCATCACCATCTATATTTAAAATCAATCCATTGGCGTTCCAACAACCAAAACTTTGCCCAGCAGAACCTTTTAAATTAATAGTTACAGATTTTTTTAAGCCAGCTTCGCCATGATTATCTGCTATATATCCTGATATTAATGCACCAAATGACCTATCTACATTACTTATATTTGTACTTATTTTAATTGACTCATTGTTATCTATTGCTAATTTGACTTGCTTTAGAGCATTACGAGCCAATAATCCTTTGTCCCAGGGTTTATTCTTTTTAGAAGTACAAAAATATGATTCTTCTAAAGATTCGTCTTTATAAAGAAGATCATTTAAATCAATTGATTTATATTGCTTGTCTAAATCTTTAATCGTTTCTAAATATTGAGTTTGACCAATAATGTCCTCAAGCTTACTAATTCCCATAATACTTAAATGATTTCTGACATCTTCAGCGATGAATTGGAAATAATTCATGACCCGTTCTTTCTCTCCGATAAAATGATGATTTATCAGATCATCTCTTTGAGTTGCAACTCCTGTAGCACAGTTATTTAAATGGCATATTCGTAAATACTTGCATCCCATTGCTATCATTGGGCCAGTGCCAAAACCAAATGATTCTGCGCCCAATATAGCTGCTTTAATTACATCGAGTCCAGTCTTCATTCCTCCATCGGTTTGCAGCCGAACTTTATGCCTTAAACCACTATCTCTTAGACTTTGATGGGCCTCCGCAAGGCCTAATTCCCATGGCGATCCTGCATACCTAATAGAGGTTAAAGGACTAGCGCCCGTTCCACCATCATGACCAGAAATTGTAATCAAATCAGCGTATGCCTTAGCAACACCAGATGCTATTGTTCCTACACCTGGTTCTGACACTAACTTTACAGATACCAAAGCCTTTGGGTTCACTTCTTTTAAATCATAGATTAATTGTGCTAAATCTTCGATTGAGTAAATATCATGATGGGGTGGAGGAGATATTAAGGTTACACCTGGTGTTGAATATCTAAGTTTTGCAATAAGTTTATTAACTTTACCACCCGGCAATTGTCCACCCTCTCCAGGCTTGGCACCCTGTGCAATCTTGATCTGTAAAACTTCTGCGTTAACTAAATAGTGGGGTGTTACTCCAAATCTTCCTGATGCTACTTGCTTTATCTTTGACATTTTTAAAGTTCCGTATCGTTCTTCAGCCTCCCCACCCTCACCAGAATTAGAACGACCACCAAGAGAATTCATTGCCTCAGCAAGTGTTTCATGGGCTTTTGGAGACAATGCACCTAAACTCATTCCTGCTGAATCGAATCTACTTAATATCTTTTTTTGTGATTCAATTTTATTTATATCAATTTGATCTTTACCAGTATTTATTGCCAATAAATCTCTAAGCATTGCTGGAGGCCTATTATCAACCAGTGAAGCATATTCTTGATAAGTGCTTTTTAAGCCTGTACTAACTGCCTCTTGGAGCTTTTTAACAATTTCAGGATTGTAAGTATGATATTCACCACCATGAATATATTTTAGTAAACCTCCAACATTCATATCAGCAATATTCGATTTTGCATACTCATCTAAAGATCTCAGTTCTAAATCCAAATCTTTGAAATTTTTACCTTTAATTCTGCTCTCAGTATTAGTAAAACATAAATCAACTACATCCTTATCTAATCCAACTATCTCAAAAAGTTGTGATCCCCTGTAACTTGATATAGTTGAAATACCCATCTTTGAAATAATTTTTAAAAGACCTTTATTGATACCCTTTCTATAGCGTGAACAATTTTCATGAGCATCACCTTTTAATTCATTTCTATGAGTGAGATCAAGTATCGTCTGATATGCCAAGGTTGGGTAAACAGCCGTAGCTCCAAAACCAATCAAACATGCAATCTGATGAGTATCTCTTGCTGAAGATGTTGTCACTATAATGTTTGCATCTGATCTAAGGCCTAGCATTACAAGATGCTGATGGACTGATCCAACAGCCAATAATGCGTTAATTGGTAAGTGGTCCTCTTTTGGCAGGTCTTCTATTAAATGAATAATCGAAGCTCCTTTTTTGACCTCACTAACAACTTCATCTTGAAGTTTTTTTAATGCAGTCTGAAGATTGGAATTGCTATTAAAGGATAAGTTGATTTCTTTAGATTCAAAATAAGGATTATTTAAAATTGAATTTAATTTTCTGTAGGATAGCACTGGTGAGGTAGTTACTAGTCTCTTGGCATGATCAGGTGTTTCTTCATATATATTTAGCTCAGGGCCATAGCAAGTTTCAAGAGTCATTACTGCTGCTTCACGCAAAGAATCAATAGGTGGATTCGTTACTTGGGCAAATTGTTGCCTGAAAAAATCATATATTTGCCTATGCATTTTACTCATAACGGCTAATGCCGTGTCATCACCCATAGAGCCAGTGCCTTCTTGAGAATCAATTGCAAGAGGTTTGATGACTGATGTTCTTTCTTCTTTAAATAAAAGAAATAGTTTTGACGATTGTAAAAATTTTGATGGTTCAAATTTCTTTAAACCTGGCCCTTCATATGAATCAAGCCTAGACTCAATATATATTGCATTTTCTTTTAACCATTTTCTATATGGAAACATCTGTTTGAGTTCATTATCTATTGAAGATTCATCATGAATGACCCCTTTTGAAGTATCTATTGCTAACATGCCTCCAGGCTTTACTCTGCCTTTTTTAATAATCTCATTTTCTTCCACAGGATTAACTCCAGTCTCAGATGCAATGGTAATAATATTATCCTTATCTAGTTGGAACCTTGCTGGTCTAAGGCCATTTCGATCAAGAACACATAAAGCCCATTTTCCATCTGCCATAACAATACCGGCAGGTCCGTCCCATGGCTCCATATGCATTGAATTATATTCATGAAAACCTCTAACATCGGGGTCAAGAGTTTGAATATTTTGCCATGCAGGAGGAAGCACCATTCTAATGGCTCTGAAAATATCTACTCCTCCTTTCACAAGAAGTTCAATCATGTTATCTAAAGATGAAGAATCAGAACCTGTCTCATTAACAAGCTGTTTAAACTTTTGAATCTTTGGTATGAATGGAGTCAAAAACTTAGATGATCTGGCCTTGACCCAGTTTCTATTCCCTCTAATAGCATTTATTTCGCCATTATGCGCAAGAAGTCTAAAAGGCTGAGCTAAATGCCATCTTGGACTTGTATTTGTAGAAAATCTTTGATGAAAAACGCATGTAGATGCCTTAAAATTTTCTTCATTCAAATCAACATAAAATTCTTTTATTGCATTCGGCAACATGAGTCCTTTGTAAACTATAGTCTTAGAAGACATGCTACATAAATATAAAACTTCATCATCTAAATAGATTTCTTCTATAAATTTTCTAGCTTGGATCAAGCTTGTTTCAAAAATATCTTGATTAAAATCTTTACTATTTGGTTTTATAAATAGTTGATATATTTGGGGCATGCAATCAATCGCAATCCTTCCTAAAATATTTTTTTTTGTAGGGACAAGACGATGAGTTATCAGTTTGAGATTTTCATCTTTAAGTATTTTTTTAATTTTAGGTAGAATACTGGTGAGATCATCTTTATAAAAAACCTGTGCAATTGCAAAATGATCTTCTATTTCAATATTTTGTTCTTTTAGAAGAGTGTCTTTAAAAAATTTATGGTCGATATCAAACAATAATCCACATCCATCGCCAGTCTTACCATCAGAACCAACCCCTCCTCTATGCGTCATACTAACAAGTGCATTGATTGAGTTGATAATTATTTTATGCGACTTAACCCCATTGATATTAGCAACAAGACCAAATCCACAATTATCTTTAAAGTCGTTTTTTTTAAATAATCCAGGCATAAATAGAAAAATTTTTAATAATTATAGCATGTAGACATTTCAATTATATTTAAAAAGTGTCATACTTTGTCATACGTAGCACACAATTTAATATGAATAAGAAAAATAAGCAATATCAGATTGAGAAAGGAGTTTTGTTGTTCACTCAACCTCGGTCTCCGTATTTTTATGGCAAGTTAAGAATTAATGGTAAGTACATTACAAAATCATTTGCTCCAATTCAGGAATATGATGCAGCATTAGATATGCTGTTCAAATGGCGAGATGATATTTTCGGTAGTAGAGAAAATAATTTTGTGATTAGTGGAAATACAAAAGCATCTAATTATAGAGATGAATATTTATCTCATGAGAAACTTGAAAATGATTTTCAATTTCTTGAAGTTGGGAGATTTGATCCCGCTAAAAAGACTGCCGAAGAAAGAAAGATTAGTTTTGTAGAAATTTATGGTGAATATAATCAGGTTCAAGCCTCCAATCAAGCTCACAGATGTCTAGATTGTGGAAATCCCTATTGTGAATGGAAATGTCCAGTTCATAACTTTATTCCTGACTGGTTAAAACTTGTGAACGAAGGAAATATTATTGAAGCTGCAGAACTATGTCATTCTACAAACAGCTTACCAGAGGTTTGTGGCAGAGTATGCCCGCAAGACAGGTTATGTGAGGGTGCATGTACATTAAATGATGGTTTTGGAGCAGTGACTATTGGTTCAACTGAAAAATATATCACTGAAAAAGCATTTGAAATGGGTTGGAAGCCTGATATGTCGCAAAGAAAATGGACAGATAAAAAAGTAGCCATCGTTGGCGCTGGCCCTGCTGGAATTGCATGTGCTGATGTTTTAACTAGATCTGGAGTTCATAGCCATGTTTATGATAAGAATGAAGAAATTGGAGGCCTGCTAACTTTTGGCATACCAGAATTTAAACTAGAAAAATCTGTTGTCAAAAGAAGAAGGAAAATCTTAGAAGGCATGGGTGTTGAGTTCAATTTAGGTAAAGAGATAGGTAAAGATATCTCCTTTAAGAAATTATATTCTCACTATGATGCAGTATTTTTAGCCATGGGGACATATACCTCACTCGAGGGTGGTTTTGCTGGCGAGAAACTTCCTCAAGTATATAAAGCAATTGATTATTTAATTTCGAATACAAAAAAATTACTAAAGCTTAAACAAAATAAAGATGATTACATCAATTTGAAAGGTAAAAATGTAATTGTTTTAGGTGGTGGTGATACAGCTATGGATTGTAATAGAACTGCGATTAGGCAAGGTGCCAAATCTGTAAAATGTCTATATAGAAGAGATGAACAAAATATGCCTGGTTCAAAAAGAGAGGTCCAAAATGCCAAAGAGGAAGGTGTAGAATTTGAGTTTAATATCCAGCCAATAGATATTATTGGTGAAAAGGATGTTGAAGGAGTTAAGATAGTGAAGACACAGCTTGGGGAGCCTGATCAAAATGGAAGAAGAGTTCCAATCCCCATTCCCGGTTCAGAAACTATTTATGAGGCTGATGCTGTGATTGTAGCTTTTGGTTTCAGAGCCAGCCCATCAGAATGGTTTGGAGATTATAATATTGAAACTAAAAAAAATGGATTGGTCTTGGCAGAAGAGCATCAGGAATATAAATTTCAAACATCAAATAAGAAGATTTTTTCAGGCGGTGATATGGTTAGAGGCTCTGATCTTGTTGTTACTGCAATATGGGAAGGACGTGAAGCAGCAAAAAGTATAATAAAATATGTTTCATGAAAACAGAAGATTCAATATTCCTTCAAGCACTTAATAAAAAACCATTAAGTACTCCTCCAATTTGGTACATGCGACAAGCTGGTCGATACATGCCAGAGTATAGAGCTGTTAGAAAAAACTTTAAGAATTTTTTAGATATGTGCAAGAACGCCGATGTGTGTTGTGAACTTGCAATGCAACCAATAAATGCATTTAATTTAGATGTTGCGATACTTTTTTCTGACATCCTAACAATACCTGATGCTATGGGTTTGGGTGTTCAATTTTTAGAAGGCGAGGGTCCAGTATTTAAAAATCCAATTAAGACATCTAAAGATGTTATGGATATCCCCGCTTTTGATCCTGATAAACTTTCATATGTATATAAAGCTGTATCAAATATCAAAAGTGAGTTACCAAAAAATATTCCATTGATAGGGTTTTCTGGAAGTCCTTGGACTCTTGCAGCATATTCAATTGAAGGAAAGTCATCAAAGAGTTTTGAATTTACAAAAAACTTTATCAAACATAATGAAAAAGAAGCTCACATCTTCTTAAATAAATTAACAGATGCTTGTTTTATTTATTTGAAAAAACAAGTTGAAGCTGGTGCAGATGTTATACAAATATTTGATTCTTGGGCAAATCTTTTAACCAAAAAAGATTATGAGACATACTCGCTGATATATATAAAATCTTTAATATCAAAACTAAAGAATGATCCTTTAACCTCTAATATTCCAGTTATTTTATTTGCAAGAGAGCCTGAGTTTAGTTGCAATGAAATGATCGAATCTCAAGCTGACTGTTTAAGTTTGTACTGGAACACTAAAAACGTTGATTTAAAATTTTTAAGCGGAAAAGTAGCACTTCAAGGGAATCTTAATCCTGAAATTCTTCTTCAAGCAGATAGCGTTATAAAAAAAGAAACAAATAGAATATTAGATAAATTTAAAGATTATCAAGGCTATATTTTTAATTTAGGTCATGGGATTACACCCAACATTAGTCCAGATAAAATCAGGCTCTTAACTGATCACATAAGATCTAGATAGCTATTTTATTTTTTTTTCAGGCCAGAGCCTTATTAATCCTTCCTGTGCACAAGAGGCTATTAATTCGCCACTCTTGGTAAATATAGATCCTCTAGAAAACCCTCTTGCATTTCTAGTTATCGGACTATCAATTGAATACAAGAACCAATCATTTAAATTAAGTTTTTTATGAAACCAGATTGCATGATCAAGACTTGCATTTTGAAGATTCTTGGTTAAAAAATTTACTCCAACTGAATTGTTGGCAGCGGCTATTAAGCCCATATCTGATATGTACAAAAGAAATGCTTGCTGAATTTCTTGATCATTAGGGAGTTTTCCTTTTGCTCTTATCCAGGTATTTTTATATGGAGGCATCCTTTTAGGTTCAAAATAATCCTGTATTTCAACAGGCCTCATCTCTATTTCTCTTTGTTTTAAAAAAACGGGCATGTCTTTGCTGTCAATGTTTAGCTTTTTTAAAAGTATTTCTCTATTTTCTAATTCATCTTTAAGTTCTTCTGGGGCTGGGACATCAGGAATAGAGATTTCATGCTCTAAGCCCTCTTCGTCTTTTTGAAATGAAATAGAGCAACTAAATATAGCCTCTCCATCTTGAAGTGCCTTGACATTTCTTGTAGAAAAACTTTTACCATTACGAATTCTGTCAACAGTAAAAATAATAGGTTTTTTCATATCTCCAGGTCTTAAAAAATAAGAGTGGAAAGAATGAGCATAATGCTCAACATCGATAGTCTTATATGCAGCAATCAACGTCTGAGCCATAACCTGACCACCAAATACTCTTCCCCAGCCAACATTTTTTCCATTCCAACTATAAATATCTCTATCTACTTTATTTAATGTGAATAGATTTAATGATTTTTCAAGGAGATTTCTTTTTTCACTCATAATATCTAAAGCCTCAGCAGTTGAAATGACAAATTTAATGATTGAATTATATGTGCACATCTTACATGTTTTATAAAAAAACTAGAACTTTCATATTTCAAAAAGTATGATGGCCATCTAAGTTTATAATGATCGAATAATGACAATTAATAAAAATATAGAATTACCATATAAACCCAATAATAAAGTTGAAGTATCAAAAGTATTTAATATTAATACAAAGATGTTGACGAAAGGGTTCGAAGAAAAGACTGAGTGGGTCCCTGAAATAGACGAGGGTTATATTTTTGATAAAGATACAACTCTCTCAATTCTAGCTGGCTTTAATCATAATAGAAGAGTTATGGTTCAAGGTTTTCATGGAACAGGCAAATCAACACACATAGAACAAATTGCTGCTAGATTGAATTGGCCCTGTGTAAGAATAAATTTAGATAGTCACATCAGCAGAATAGATCTTCTTGGCAAAGATGTTATTAAATTGAATGATGGAAAACAAATAACTGAATTTCAAGAAGGCATGCTTCCATGGTCTATTCAGAATCCTGTGGCATTGGTATTTGATGAATATGATGCTGGAAGACCTGATGTTATGTTTGTTATTCAAAGAATTCTTGAAGTTGAAGGCAGGCTTACTTTGCTTGATCAAAATAAGGTTATAAAACCCCATCCATCATTTAGATTATTTGCGACAACGAATACTGTTGGCCTTGGTGATGTAACAGGTCTCTATCATGGAACCCAACAGATAAACCAAGGTCAAATGGATAGATGGCATATCTTATCAAGCTTAAATTATTTAGATGAAAATCAAGAACTAAAGGTGGTTTTATCAAAAGTTAATGAGTTTGATTCAAATAAGAATAAAGAAATATTAAAAAATATGATTAAGCTTGCAAACCTTACAAGAAGTGGATTTGAAAATGGCGATATATCAATTCTTATGTCTCCTAGAACAGTAATCTCATGGGCGCAAAACTACAAAATATTTAAGGACGTTGTTGATTCTTTTAAATTAACATTTTTAAATAAATGCGACGAACTTGAAAAGCCAATTATTGCTGAATATTTTCAAAGATGCTTTGATATTGAAATAAATAAATAATAAATTTTATGGGATGGGTTAAAAATAGAGACAGGCTTCATGAAGCAGCTCTATCATCTATAAAATCAATAGCAAAGAAAAAAGACCTTTCATCAAAAAATGGTATTGCCCAAAGACCACCATCATTAAATCAAGCTACTATTTCGCAAGCACCCAGATCTACTAAAGACTTACCATCATGGAGAGGCGAAACAGATTTTCAATCTTTTTGGTATTTATTTCATAAAGAAAAAAATGAGCCTCCTCTAACCTTACCTGCAAGGATTATATTCAATGAATTAGAGATGTCACGCACAGAGATACTGGGATCAAATCTATACAAGGGCTCAAAGACAAATATCATTAATTATCTGGATGAAAAGAGTCTAGGTATTGAAGATAAAAAATCACCTAATTTTTTAGCTTTGTGCACCAACCTATGGCTTAAAGATATTGCAGGATTTAAATTAAAAAAGATATCTAAAGAACTTGTAAATGAATTTAATAAAAAGTATGAAGACATGCATCTTGAAGCTATTAAAAATAGCCTAATCTCAAGTATTGACAACCAAAGTGCATTTGAAAAAGCTTCTTTAGATTTCTTAAAAGCCATTAAGCTTCTTAAATCTGTTGAAGATAAAAATGAATATGAAGACGAAGAACCGATTGATCCTCCTGGAAGCACTAATGATATTGAAGAAGAGATTGAGACAGATGAAAGTGAAACTTCTGATTCTGAATCCTCTCTTGAAGATATAAACATAGATTTTGAAGAGACTATTGAAGAAGCCTCTGCTGTAGCAGATGGGGCATCTATTGAAGAAGAAATTGATACTCTATCCTATCCCCACAATGACTATAAGGGATTCGGTAGTAATGATTATTCAATTTTTACAACTGAGTTTGATGAAGTTATTGAGGCAAAAGATTTAACAACCCCAGACGAGTCTATTCGCTTAAGAGCCCAGTTAGATAACCTCATAAAACCTCACCAAACTACAATCGGTAAATTAGCAAATAGGCTTCAAAGGCTCTTACTGGCAAAACAAAATACAAACTGGAACTTTAATCTTGAGGAGGGAATGCTTGATACTGCAAGGTTGCATAGAGTAATTGCAGAGCCCGGTCACCCTTTAAGTTACAAACAAGAAACAGAAACTAATTTTAAAGATACAGTAGTTACATTACTAATTGATAATTCTGGATCTATGCGGGGCAGATCTATAAGCTTGGCTGCAATATGTGGAGATATTATTGGGAGTACTCTTGAAAGATGCCAAATTAAAACAGAAGTACTAGGCTTTACAACAAAAAATTGGAAAGGCGGAGATTCAAAACAAAAATGGATGGCTGATGGAAGTTTTGTAAATCCAGGTCGTCTCAATGATATACGACATATTATCTATAAAAGCGCTGACAATAGCTGGAGACGAGCAAGAAAATACTTTGGCGCAATGTTAAAGGAAGGACTCCTTAAAGAAAATATAGACGGCGAAGCTCTTGCCTGGTCGCATGAACGTTTAATTAAAAGAAGTGAGGACAGAAAAATATTAATAGTTATATCTGACGGAGCTCCTGTTGATGACAGCACCCTATCATCTAATAGAGAAGATTATCTTGATAATCAT